>Ga0209212_1001009_pt1 | contig 49285 bp, 56 predicted proteins | sample RifGroC2_FD_183996 | JGI IMG/M metagenome (GOLD analysis project Ga0209212, IMG submission 183996) | Groundwater microbial communities from Rifle, Colorado, USA - Groundwater C2 (SPAdes) (version 2) | ecosystem: Environmental > Aquatic > Deep subsurface > Groundwater | place: Rifle, Colorado... | reverse complement strand
TCTTTTCATCTACCGTCTTACTAAACACCACTCTTCTATACTTTGCTGGACATACCACATGGTATATCAGCACAGAAACATTATGACTCTTATGTATGTATTCACTCACACATACAATATACCATTTTCTACGCAGCAAGCTGCGGGGAATTTACCCGAAGAGCTATTAAAATTGCCTGATTGAAATCAGCAAATGCTTTATCGAGAAATGCTTTATTGAGATGATTATATAGATAATATGTCCACCCACGATGAATATATGCTTCTGCATAACTTGGATATAACAATATCGCTTGAGTAAATGCATCAATTTGTTCCTTATAAGAATAAGGATTTTTATATCCTTGCTTTAATCCCTTCTCAAACCACTGATTTGCCTCAAACAGCCTCTCCTCATCTGTGATTTTTGCCTCTACCTGTTTCTTTTCCTTTTCACCCTTTGCCTGTGCTAACTGCTTTTTTAGTTCCTCAATATCCTTCTGGCTCTTATCATAAGCCTCCTGTATCTTTTTGTAATCATCTATTACTGATTTTTCTTTTACCCTCTTTGCCATCTCCTCAATCTTATCAGGATTGACCTTTGCCTTGATTTTTACCCAGAAATTAAAGCCGTCGCCGACAATTGTCCTTTTCTTGTCAAGGATTGTAACCTCCATTAAGCCTGATGCAAGAACCTTTATTTCATCTTCTGTCAATTTAAGGTCTTTGACCTTTGAATAACTCTCCACATAAGTCCCTGCCTCTTCCAATGCAGTCCGTTTTGCCTGCAACAATGCCCTGCTCTCCGCAACAGTAGGAGTCTCTCCATCGCCCATGTTGTATGTTCCTTCGGAGATAATCTCTTTGGATTCCGTAAATCCAACAGACGGCAAAAACAACATCATTGCAAAAAAACTGACACAAACAGCAAGCATTGTCTGCCAGAGCAGAGATTGCGGAACCTTCTCTGAGATTGCTTCGGGACTTTGCCCCTCGCAATGACAGGCATGGGTAGCGATTGTCAAAATATATTTCATAATCTCATATCCATCTTATATTAAAGATTGCAATTTTAGATAGTTTCTGACCTCAGCTATGAATTCCCTGGCCTTTTGAATATAGGGTTTTACCTGTTCATAGCCAAGTTCTGCATATTCCCTATAGTCTCCGCGCTGTCTCAGTTCAAATGCTGTGTTGATGGACTCTCCCGCCCTCTCAGAAAGAAGACCTTCTTTAATAAATCGCCTGTTAAAATAGGAAAGGACCCCGCTATGCTTTGAGGAAGAATAAGGCTCAAATATCAGAAGAGCAAGCACAGCATAAAACATGGCGTAATAGGCTCTGTTAATAATAGCCCTTGGACTTTTCTTGCCAACAAAAAGAAACTCTGCCTCATCAAGGGTTTCGTCAGCTTGCCGCAAACGGTATAAGGCCAGCTCTTTCTTTTTCTCTTCAGCAGTCAAAACTGTATGCCTTCCCTTTCTATAGCCTTATATAGAGGTGATTCATCCATAGGGCCTTTTGTCAACTCTTCTTCGCCAAATATCACAGTTGATATAAAGCAATCGTATTTCAAGTTTATACGAAAGACAATATTATCAATCTCCGCTTCTATATGTGGACTAAGTTTAGATAGTTCAATCATAACATCAATATCGGATTCGGCAGTATCTTCCCCCCTTGCCTTGGAACCAAACACCTTCAAGTCTATAAGTCCATAATTAGCCTGCAATACCTTTTTCAGTTCAGTAAGAGCAGGTTTCTCATTTTCTTTAAGCAGCATAAATTGTTATTCCTCTCGTCTAATTTTGCTATTCGTTTCTATCAGTTCACGCTCATAAATTGCCCAGATGCAAGGCGCCGAGGAGCGAGCAGCGGAGCATACGTATTGAGGTATGTGAGCAACGCAGGTATGCAAAGTTATGGCGTTCCACAGACTTTTCAGCGTGAACTACATTATCTTCACCCACACCTTCCTATTTCGTGGCCCATCAAACTCGCAGAAAAATATCCCCTGCCATGTGCCAAGTTTTAGCCTGCCATTTTCAATAAAGACTGCCTGTGAAGAACCTATTATGCTTGCCTTGATATGGGCATCTGCATTGCCCTCTGTATGCCTGTAATGACTGCCTGCAGGCGCTATCTTATTTAGTTCCTGCTGAATGTCAGCAACCACATCCGGGTCTGCCGCCTCATTTATTGTAATGCCTGCTGTGGTGTGCGGAATGAATATATAACAGACACCGTCTTTTATCCCTGATTTATTTACAACGTTCTGCACTTCCTGCGTTATATTTATAAACTCGTTTCTGCTTTTGGTTTTCACTGATATTTCAGTATTCATGTCTGCTAAAGTGTCTATACAGCTATGAGAGGATATTTCTGTGGATTCTTAATAGAATCCAGTTCTAAATCAACATCCATATCAGGCCAATACAAATGGTTGTAATTAAGCTGCTTAACATTGAGAATGTTCTTAATCGGCTTATTCAAAAACATTGGAAAGTCTTTATAGCTCAAGAAGTATTCTTCGTTACCTATAAGAATCCAGATGCCGAATGGTGTTATATTCTCAACGCTTGCTGATAAAGTGCCTTTTCCATGCCTTGATAATTTCATGATTTCTCTCCTCAATTACCTTTTGAATTTCTTTTAATTCCGATGGCCTTAAACCATAATTTTCTACCAGTGCAACAAGCGGCTCCAGCCAAAACTTGGCTTCTCCATCAGGAGATTGAATATGCACATGCATTCTGCACTCTTCACGAGAGTTAAAGTAGAAACGATATTTTCCATAAATAAAAACAGTTGGACTCAAACCTTTTTTCCCCTTGTTGACAACTCCAGGAAATTCCTCAATATATCCTTCCCAACCTTTGTCAGAATTGACTCAGGATGAAACTGCACCCCCTCCAGTATAGTTTTTTTCTGACTCCTGTCTCCTGACTCCTGACTCCTGACTTTATACCTCACCCCCATTATCTCCCCTTCCTTTGTCCATGCGCTTATTTCAAAACAATCAGGAAGGGTGTCTTTCTTTATTAAAAGCGAATGATAACGTGTCGCCTCAAACGGATTTTTAATGCCCTTAAATATGGTCTTGCCATCATGATAGATGGGCGAGGTCTTTCCGTGCATAAGCCTTTTTGCCCTTACAATCTTTGCGCCATAGGCATAACCGATAGATTGATGTCCAAGACAAACGCCGAGGAGAGGAACTTTTCCTGCAAATTTCCTTATAACCTCAACAGACACGCCCGCCTTTTCAGGGTCGCATGGCCCAGGCGATATGACAATTCTCTCTGGTTTAAGCTTCTCTATCTCCTTTACCGTAATCTTGTCATTACGATAGACCCTCACATCCTCACCCAGCTCACCAAAATATTGAACGAGGTTGTAAGTAAAGGAATCGTAGTTGTCAATCATCAATAGCATGTCGCTCCGCTCCATTGCAAAATGAAAATTGAAAAGTGCAAATTGTAAATTGTCATTGCGAGGGATAAAGTCCCGAACAATCCCAACGAGATTCCTTCGCTTCGCTCGGAATGACGCTTCGTGTTAATTTTGCATTTTCCAATCTGCAATCTTCAATTTACAATTGTCTCTATTCAAGCCCCTCCCTTGCCATCTCCACAGCCTTCAACATCGCCTTTGCCTTGTTTATGGTTTCCTGGTATTCCTTTTCAGGCACAGAATCAGCCACAATACCCGCGCCAGCCTGTATATAAATCTTACCATCCTTTATAACCAGTGTCCTTATAGTTATAGCCATATCCATGTTACCTGAAAAGCCGAAATAGCCGACAGAGCCGCCATACGCGCCACGTTTGCACAGCTCTATCTCTTCAATTATCTCCATTGCCCTTACCTTTGGAGCGCCTGTCAATGTGCCGGCAGGAAAACAGGCACGCAAGGCATCAAAGCTGTCTTTACTTCGTTTTAACTGTCCATGGACATTGGAGACTATGTGCATAACATGAGAATATTTCTCAACAACCATAAGCTCGTTTACTGAAACGCTTCCTGTTTCTGCAACCCTGCCAATATCATTTCTCCCCAAATCAACAAGCATTATATGCTCTGCAATTTCTTTTGGGTCTTTAAGAAGCTCTTGCTCCAGCCTTTTATCTTCAGCCTCATCCTTTCCCCTTGGTCTTGTGCCTGCAATAGGCCGAACATCTATATCCCTTCCCTCAACCCTTACGAGTATCTCAGGCGAAGAACCTATCAGCTCAATGCCGTCCAGCCTCAGATAAAACATATACGGAGATGGGTTTATAACCCTGAGCGCCCTGTAAATATCAAACGGCTCCACATCAAGACATGTCTCAAACCTCTGCGACAGAACCACTTGAATAATATCCCCTGCCTGAATATATTCCTTTGCCTTAAGAACACCGCCAATGAATTTCTCTTTTGTAAAGTTAGAAACTACTTCTTTGGCTCTTTGACTCTTTGACCCTCTGACCCTCTGACTCTCTGACGAAGATGTTTTAAGCCTTTTTACCAGGCCGTCTATCTTTTTGATTGCCCTTTTATAAACATCGGTAGGGTTATCTCCCTCCTCTATAACAGCGTTGGCAATAACCTTTATCTTATGCTCAAGGTTGTCAAAAATAAGGAGTGTATCTGTAATAACAAATACTGCATCATACACACTGATATCTGCAGGAGAAAGGTCTGGCAGGTCTTCAAAAAACCTCACCGTGTCATATCCAATATATCCAACAGCTCCACCGTAAAATCTCGGCAACCCATCTGTTACAACAGGCCTGTATTTTGATAGTATCTGTCTTAAGATTTCAATTGGGTCGCCAGTTATCTTCTTCTTTTTTTTATCTTCTATAATCTCTATCTCTTCACCCTTGCCCCTAAAAACAAGTTTTGGCTCAACACCGAGGAAACTATATCTACCCCATTTTTCTCCACCCTCAACACTCTCAAGTAGAAATACAGGACCTTCCTTATCAATACTCTTGAATGCAGATACCGGAGTCTCCATATCTGCCATAATTTCTCTGAATACTGGAACAAGATTGCCCTTTTTTGCCTTTTCTATAAAACCCTCTAAAGAAGGGAAGTATATGATTTTTTTCATAATATCAGCTAATCTAACACACGAAATTTAAGAGGTCAAGAATTATGGGCTTACTGGAGAAATGAAGTTGACCACCAATCGCTTATGGGTTGGGCATTTACCCCCATACCAAAGATTTTGGTGTAGGGATTTACATATTATCGCATTGCAAGCATAGATAACCGTTACCCTATGGACTTACGCCCATAGCATTCTGGTTGTTGTGGTAAATTTAAGTTGTAAATTTAAGTTTGACAAGAAACTAAGCTTATGTTAAAAGCTGACAAAAAACATGGAGTTACTATAGGTGGTTAAAATACTAATCATAGGCGCTGGTAAGGGTGGAACAGCACTCCTCCACATGTTCCATAAAGATACTGATATCAAGATAGTTGGTATGGTGGACAAAAATCCTTCTGCCCCAGGTTTTGAATTTGCCAAGCAAAACAATATCCCCCTTTCATATAAACTCGAAGATGCAATCAAGGAATTTGAGTTTGATGTGATTGTAAATGTTACTGGCAGTAAGGAGATATCAAATTACCTCAAAGAAAATCTTCCTCCTGGAATAGAAATTATCGGTGGTTTGAGTTCCATGCTCCTCTGGCGCCTGATAAAGGAACGGCAAGACAGAGAGGAAGAACTCAAAAAAGGGCTACATGAGCACAAAACCTTATATAAAATTGCAGTTGAACTTGCCTCTGCTGAAAAGTCAGAAAAGATATTTGATATAATCCTGACCAGCGCAATGGAGCTTACAAACACCCCTGCTGGAAGCATTGTAATATTAGACGAGAAGAATGGCATGCTCAGGATGGTCCTTGCAAAGGGATTTAGCCAGCGTTTTATCTCAAAATCAACCATGTGGCTGCCAAGGACAAAAGGATTAACAAAACGCATCCTAAATAGCGCACAACCTACAATAATCTACGACATAACAAAAGAAACATCGCCAACTGTAAATCCTGCTATATTTGAAGAGGGGGTACGGACAATCATTGGTATGCCTCTTCAATATAAGGAAAAGACTATCGGCATACTCTATCTGGATGACTTTAAACCAAGGAATTTTACGGAGAGAGAGGTCTCTATACTTACGCTACTTGCCACTAACGCAACCCTTGCAATAGATAAGATGCAGATACTGGAAAAAACCGAGGTTCTGGCAATTACAGATGAGTTGACTCAAACCTATAACCATAGATATTTTATAAACACCCTCTCTAATGAACTTTACAGGGCAAAAAGATACAGACACTATGTATCACTTATCATGCTTGATATAGATAATTTTAAAAGCTACAACGACGATTTCGGCCACATCCACGGAAACTATGTACTGTCAATTGTTGCCGCTATCGTCAAAAAGATTGTTCGTAGCATTGATACGGTTGCAAGGTTTGGAGGCGAAGAGTTCTGCATTATTCTTCCTGGCACAACAAAGGAGAACGCCGTTCTTATGGCTGAGAGGATTAGAACAGAAGTAGACAAGGTTTGCGTGCCTGAATGGAGCTCTGCTGTTTCAAGGAAGATTACCATAAGTCTTGGTGTTGCGTCCTTCCCAGAGGATACTGAAGAACAGGAATTACTAATAAAAAAGGCTGATGAGGCGATGTATGCAGCAAAGAAGGCTGGGAAAAACAGGGTATTTGCCTTCAAGACTGGCTAATATTATTTCTCCCTTCTTACATATATTTCTTTTGTAATATCGTAATCTATTGCCAGGGTTGTCTCGCCAATTTCTATTACAAAAGATGGCTGCTTTTGATGTAGTTTTATAATACTCCCCGGAACAATGCCGAGAGAGGCGAGTCTGTCTAATCTCGAATGTGAGCGGGGCATAATAAAGACAATCCTCCCTTTGTGACCAATCTCCATATCTTTTAGCGGCTGAACAAGCGGACTAACCTCAACCTTATATTTCTTACAGCACTCACCTCGTGGTATAGGAAGCCCGTGGGGACATGTAGGCGGATGCCCTAACAACGTACAGATACTATCAGTTACAAGCGGTGACAAAGAATGTTCAAAAGAGCATGCATTTTCTTCTATATTTTTTTCTTCAATCTCCAGAACTTCGGTCAAAAGCCTTTCTGCAAGCCGATGCCTTCTCACCGTAGCCTCTGCCATCTTTTCGCCCTTTGATGTAAGGGTAATTTTGTTCCCTTTGATGTGCGCTATTCCAGCATGTTCTAATGACTTTAAGGTCTCTCTGTCTGCATTTGCCTCTTTAATCTCATTTATATTCAGAAGGGCATCAATGCTGTCATTGCCTATTTCCCTTTGTGTCCATATAAACTCTAAAACTTCTTCGATTACTTTCTGCTCAGTCATAGGCTCTCCATTAACTGAATAGGTTAAGGTTAAGATTTAGGTTGATAAATTCTTATCCTGAAACTCATCTTTTATAAACTTACCTTCAATCCCCTGAGAATAAAATTGAGCACTCCGCCAACAAATACTGCAAAGGGAAAGATAAAAGCGCTCATCCAGATAGCGGTTTTGAATCCCCTTTCCTTTATTATCATAAAAAAGTTTGCAATACATGGAACAAATAGTGTCATTGTGGTTAGGCTGACAACAACCTGTATAGGACTCAATAGCCCATCTTTCTGAAGAGCGAAAAGCCCTGCTGCGCCATAATCCCTTCTTAGAAAACCAATAATGAATGCCTCTGTAGACTTGGCCGGCAAATCAAGGAAACCAACTATAACAGGAGATGCAATCCTTTCAAGAATAGCCAAAGCAGACACCTTATCCAACACAAACAAAAAGAGGGTGCCAAGGATAAAGAGTGGCACCGCCTCTCTCAAATACCACTCAACCCTTACAAGTGTCTTAATAAGGATGTTTGAAAGCCGGGGAACTCTTATAGGCGGAATCTCCAACAAAAAATCTGAAGCCTCGCCAGTAATAACCTTTGATGCAAAGAAACCGACTAAAAACATAACAAATATTACAATTCCTCCCCACAGGAGAGTTGCCTTGAAAGACAACGCGCCCAGCATACCAAGAATGACACCAAGCTGGGCAGAACACGGAACCCCAAGCGCTAAGAGCAAGGTGACAATTATACGCTCTTTTTTAGTCTCCAGTATCCTTGTTGTCATAGTAGCCATAGTATCACAACCCAAGCCAAGAACCATTGGTAATACTGCCTTGCCATTAAGGCCAATCAGCTTGAATATCTTATCCACCATAACTGCAAGCCTTGGCAGATAACCTGAATCCTCCAACAGGCCAAAGAATATAAAGAAATATCCCACAATAGGCAGTATTATAGCAATCGCATAGGTAAGGGCCATAGTTATCAACCCGTAAGGTCCTATCAGCAGCTCCTGGACAAAGCCGATTGGTATCAGAACATTTATAATCCTCGTTACCCATGGATTCAAATATTCGCCAAATATTACTTCTTCTAAAAAATCAACACTGGTTCCCGCCCCAAACTGGCCCACAAACTTATACATCAAATACAAAATTACTACGAGGATTGGAATACCTGCCACAGGATGCATAGACCATTTTCCTATGAATCTGCCAAGCCATCCTCCACTCGCAGGCTCCATAGTTGCGACCTCAGCAACAATCTTATCAATCCGCTTTAGGCGCTCAAGATTTAATATATAGTTCAATGGTTCTGTGTATTGAGACTGGACACTGTAACGGATTTCTTCTATTCTCTTAATATCCTCTTTTGATAGATTTTTATGCAGCCAGTTCTTGAGCGTCTCATCACCGGAAAGCAGCATTAATGCAATTGACCTTTTAGATATTAATGCGTCAGCCAAATACTTTTCAATATCCTTGATAGCCTTCTCTATATCCTCGCTATAGCTGAGTTTAAAGTTAGATACCTTCTGTGATGGGACTGTCTTGGCAAGACTATCAATACCCCATTTCTGTGTTGCAATGGTCGGAACTATATCAACACCTAATAGCCCTGATAACTTAACAATATCAATCTGCCATCCTCTGCTTCTCGCCTCATCTATCATATTGAGCGCTATTGAGAAAGGAAGACCAAGCTCAATTAACTGAAGTGATATAAGAAGCGCCCTTCGTAAATTTTTTGTATCTGCTACGAGCACTACACTGTCTGCCCTCTCATTCAAGAGTATGTCCCTTGTTACCCTCTCATCTTCAGACATTGGCACAAGGCTGTTCACACCGGGCGTGTCTATCACCATATATTTCTCGTCATTGATAACAGCGCTACCCTTAGTAACCTCAACTGTTGTACCAGGATAATTGGAGACAGTTACATATCTGCCTGTCAACAAACCAAATATGACGCTCTTCCCGACATTTGGATTGCCTATAAGGATAAGCCTTTTAGCATCTTCTGCAATATTTATCTTCTTATGTTCATGCATATATAAATACAGGCCATCAGCAATGGGATAGAGGCTATAAAAAACGAGGCTTTCCTATCACCTATCACCCATAACCTATTGCCTGCCTTCATTATGATAATAAAAATTATTTTCAAAATCAAGCTAAAAATTTTTAATCAGCGCATTTAGAGCAAAAACCGTACAACTCTAACTTGTGGTTCATAACGGTAAAATCCAATTTATCCGCTATATCCTTCTGGAGGTGCTCTATCTTCTGATTCTCGAACTCCATAATCTTACCGCATCTGACACAAATGCAATGATCATGATGACTGTCGTCAGGTATATGTTCATACCTTGTCTGCCCATCCCCAAACTGTCTCTCCAAGGCGATACCGCACTCTGTGAGTAGTTTCATAGTGCGATAGACTGTGGCATAGCCGATTTTAGGATTTTTACGTTTGACCTTTTTTAAAAGCTCTTCAAGGCTTATATGGGTGTTGGTTTTAAAAAAGGCGTCTACGATGTCATCTCTTTGGACAGTAGATTTAAGGCCTTTTTCATGGAGGTATTTCTGCAGGAGTTCTTTCTTGTCTGTGGATTTCATAAGTTCTGAGCATTTACCTTGTTAGAAAGCCCCGCCATTTATGGCTGGGATGGTATAAATAAAATTTTAATTCGTTATAGAAAGGGCGAGGGTTTAAAGCCCCGTCCTTTCTAACGGGTTTCCTGGAGCGGGCGACGGGATTCGAACCCGCGACCCCGACCTTGGCAAGGTCGTGCTCTACCAGCTGAGCTACACCCGCATAAATACAGTCAAAAGTCTTTAGTCATTGATCAGTAGCTTTTAACTTCTGACTCTTGACTCCTGACTTCTTACTTTCTTATTATGCCGCCTTTTTACCTTGCTTCACAGAAGCTTCTGCCTTTTTCCGTGAGGTGGCTTTTTTAGTTTTACCCTTTTTTTCCTCTTTTGCCTCGCCAGACTCTATCAGTTCAATCAAGGCCATATCGGCAGAATCGCCAGGTCTACTATCAGCACGAAGTATTCTTGTATAACCGCCGTTTCTATCTTTATATTTAAGAGAAATCTCATCAAAAAGCCTTGCAACAACAGATTTATCCCTCATAAATGACATCGCCCGCCTCCTGGCAGACGTATCACCCTGTTTACCCAAAGTAATCATATTTTCCGCAAAACTTCTTAATTCTTTAGCCTTAGGCAGCGTGGTCCTAATCCGTCCATGTAAAAAAAGTGAATTAGTCATATTTGCCATCATGCATCTCAAATGCCCTACTCGCCTATCAAATCTCTTCTCATCTCTATTGTGTCTCATAAGTCGCTCCGCTCTATTGTAAGAAGCAGAAGTTAAGAGGTTGAGAAGTTAAGCCTTTTTATCGCAACTTCTTATCTTCTAAGCTTCTGATCTTCCGTCTTATTTACAATCTGCACTTTGTAATTATTTTACACCGTCTCCTTCTTCTCAACCACTATACTATCCAACTCTTCCCTTGATGGAAACCCTTCTACCTTCATGCCAAAATTTAGCCCCATGCCATTTAATATTTCTTTTATCTCGTTCAGTGATTTTCTGCCAAAATTTTTTGTCCTTAACATCTCTTGTTCTGTCTTCTGCACTAATTCTCCAATATACTTTATGTCCGCATTCTTAAGACAGTTAGCCGAACGAACCGAAAGCTCCATTTCATCTACCATCCTGAAGAGATTATCATTTAAAGGGGCAAGTTTTCCTTCCTCAGCAAACTCCTGAACTACCTCTTCTTCCGCCTCTTCAAATGGTATAAATATGCTCAGTTGATCTTTAATAATCTTACTTGCAAATGCAAGCGCATTCTGAGGAGTTACTGCGCCAGTTGTCCATACCTCAAGGGTAAGTTTATCATAATCAGCCCTCTGCCCAACCCTTGCATTGCTGACATTATAGTTTACCCTTATAATAGGGCTGAAGATAGCGTCGATAGGAATAGTGCCTATCGGCTGATTTTCTTCTTTATTAAAGGCAGCAGAAACATAGCCCTTGCCTGTTTTTACTATCAACTCTGCTTCTATTTTTGCGTCTTTTGTAAGTGTGGCAATATGGAGGTCTGGATTCAAAATTTCTACTGTAGAATCGCATATTATATCGCCTGCCTTCATCTCACCTTCACCGCTTGCCTTTATCCTTATGGTCTTTGGCCCCTGGTCGTGTAGTTTAATCCTTACCTGCTTTAAATTCAATATAATGTCTGCCACATCCTCTTTTACACCAGGAACGGATGAAAATTCATGGAGTACCCCGTTAAACTTTACAGAAACAATAGCAGCGCCTTGCAAAGAAGAAAGCAGTATCCTCCGCAGTGAATTGCCTATAGTAATGCCAAACCCCCTTTCCAGAGGTTCAGCCACAAATTTACCATACGTATTGGTCAAGGTATCTTTATCAACCTCTATTTTTTTAGGTTTGATTAGATCCCGCCAGTTCTTTTGCATATATCCCCCCAAATGAGTTTAAAAATTAAGAGTTTGAGAGTTGATAACTTTATGCTCTCTACTCTACAATTTATGTTATTTAGAATATAATTCTACTATCAACTGCTCTTGAATAGGCATGGTTATATCATCGCGTTTTGGCATTACCTTGACGGTCCCTTTATAATTTGCCTTATCGAGCTCGAGCCACTGAGGTACCCCACGCCTCTCTACAGCCTCTAATGATTCATTAAGTCTTGCCTTATTCCGACTCTTCTCTTTTATCTCAACTATCTCGCCAGGTTTAACAATATAAGAAGGAATATTTACTCGCTTGCCGTTTATCAGAACATGTCTGTGCAAAATCAACTGTCTTGCATCATTCCTCGAGGAGGCAAAACCAAGGCGATAGGCCACATTGTCAAGCCTTCTTTCCAAGAGCATAAGAAGGTTTTCGCCCGTAATACCGCGCAGTCTCTCAGCCTTTTTAAAATAGCCATGAAATTGGCTTTCCATAATGCCGTACATCCTCTTCACACGTTGCTTTTCTCTCAGCTGAGTTGCATAGGCAGTGGCTTTACCTCTTCCTTGTCCATGCTGACCAGGTGCATAACTCCTTCTTTCAAATGCACACTTGTCACTATAACATCTGTTGCCCTTTAAAAAGAGCTTCATCCCTTCGCGTCTGCACATCTTACATACAGATTCAATATATCTTCCCAAAGTCTCCTCCCACAGATAAAATTTGAAATTTGAAATTTGAAATTTGAAATTTCATTTTACACCCTTCTCCTCTTCGGTGGCCTGCATCCATTATGTGGAATCGGCGTTACATCCCGAATAAGAGCAATATTAAGCCCTGTACCCTGAATAGCCCTTAATGCAGCTTCTCTCCCTGCGCCAGGCCCTTTAATATACACATCAACGCTTCTAACGCCTTGCTCCATGGCCTTTTTGCTTGCATTCTCTGCAGCAATCTGAGCAGCAAACGGCGTCCCTTTTCTTGAGCCTTTAAAACCATGGCTGCCTGCACTGCTCCATGAAAGCACATTCCCATTTACATCTGATATTGTGACTATAGTATTGTTAAAAGTAGCCTGTATACTGGCAATACCCTTTGATGCTACTTTTTTTTCTTTTTTTACCTTTGCCATAAACCGCCTCCGTCTGCTACTCAGCTTTTTTTATTGCTATACTGGCCTTTCTCGGCCCCTTTCTTGTTCTCGCATTCGTATGTGTACGCTGCCCTCTGACTGGCAATCCCTTCCTATGTCTTAGCCCCCTATATGAACCAATATCCATAAGTCTTTTTATATTCATGGCTACTTCTTTTCTCAGATCGCCTTCCACCTTGTGCTCTCTGTCTAATACCTTTCGTATGCTGGCAATCTGCGCCTCAGTAAGATTCTGTGTTCTTGTATTCGGATCCACTTCTGCCTCTTTAAGAATCTTATTAGAAGCTGTTCCGCCTACGCCGTATAAATAGGTAAGGGCTACCTCTATTCTCTTATTCTTTGGTAAATCTACACCTGCTATTCTTGCCAATTTTGCCTCCCTCCTCGCTTTGCGAGAGCTGTAAAATGAAAATTTTAAATTGCAAACTACAAATTTAAAAAGGTTTTAAATTTTGCATTTTCCATTTTTCAATCTTCAATTTGCACTTCTCCAGAACTATCCTTGCCTCTGTTTATGCTTCGGATTCTCACACACAACTCGCACTACCCCTTTGCGTCTAATAATCTTGCATTTATTACATATCTTTTTAACAGAACTTCTAACTTTCATCTCTTTATATCCTCATATCTATTTTCTATTGATGTATTCAGTTTGCTTCGCCAGCCTCAGGCGGGCTCGACACGACCCGCTTAGCGGGTCACGCTGCGCTGGCCTCGCAATGAAATTACTTTGCCCTGTATATAATCCTGCCCCTGGTCAGGTCATACGGTGAAAGTTCAACTGTAACCTTATCACCAGGCAGAATCTTTATAAAATGCATCCTCATCTTGCCTGAGACATGGGCTAATACCACATGCTTATTCTCCAACTCGACCCTGAACATTGCATTGGGTAGGGTCTCTATTACTGTGCCTTCTACTTGTATTGCCTCTTCCTTAACCATAGGCTCCTTATAATTTACTTAACACATACGGCCCTCTATCAGTTATCGCTACAGAATGCTCGAAATGCGCTGAGAGACTTCCATCTTTTGTTACAGCAGTCCAACCATCTCCGAGTATAATAACTTCACTGCCTCCGGCATTTATCATAGGCTCTATCGCCAGCACCATCCCTTCCTTTAGTCTCACCCCCTTGCCAGGGGGCCCATAGTTTGGAACCTGAGGCGGCTCGTGAAGTTCCCTGCCTATCCCATGACCAACAAACGTCCTCACCACTGAAAAACCATTTGCCTCAGTATAATTCTGGACAGCGTATGAAATATCAAAAAGTCTATTGCCAACCCTTGCTGCATCTATTGCCAAATTTAGCGCCGACTGAGCAATATTTATTAATTTGTCAGCCTTATCTGAGACATTACCAATTGGAACTGTTACAGCCGCATCTCCATAATATCCGTTATACTCAACTCCAAAATCAATACTCAGTATATCGCCATCCTTCAAAATTCTCTCAGAGGGCATCCCGTGCACAACCTCGTCATTCACTGACGTGCACAGACAGAATGGATAACCTCTATACCCCTTAAATGCTGATTTGGCCCTTCTTCTGCTCAGATCTTCCTCGCATATCCTCTCCAGCTCAATAGTCGCAATTCCAGGCGCTGCTTTCTCGCTTATCTTTGCGAGTATCTCAGCCACGATAAGATTGCTCACCCTCATCTTTTCTATCTCAGCAGGTGTTTTAAGGGTTATTATCTCACTTTCCTTCATCCCGTTAGAAAGCCTCGATAGAAGACTATTTTTATAATCAAAAGTGATAAGTACTATATTTTAGAAAGCTTTCTAACGAGATTCAATGGCATTAACAATCTTTTCTGTAATATCCTTGAATCCACCTACGCCATCAATTGATATAAGAGCCCCCTTTTTTCTATAAAAATCTATCAGGGGGGCAGTCTGTTCCTCATAAACCTTCAAGCGCGCCTCAATTGTATCCTCTTTATCATCCTCTCTCTGATAAAGCTCGCCTTTACACTTGTCACATCTCTTATCGTCAACAGATGGATTAAATATTAAATGATATCCCTCTCCACAGTTTCTGCAAACCCGTCTGCCGCTTAATCTTTTGATTATTTCTTTACGCGGGACCTCGATATTAATTATATAATGTATTTTTTTACCCAATCCAGCTAATATCTTTTCAACGGCCTTGGCCTGCAGAATATTTCTTGGAAACCCATCGAGTATGAAACCATTATGACAATCGTTTTTTCTGAGCCTCTCTGCAACTATCTCCACGACAAGACTATCTGGAACTAATTCACCTTTATCCATATATGACTTGGCTTTTATGCCAAGTTCTGTTTTATCTCTAACAGCAGCCCTTAATATATCGCCTGTGGATACCTGCGGTATTTTATACGTTTCTGATAGGCTTTTGCCCTGACTGCCTTTTCCAGCGCCTGGGGGGCCGAGAAGGATAAGGGTAAACACTAACCCCTCCTACCCTTTAATCTGCCTGATGATAAAAGACCCTCATATGACCTTGCAAGCACATGTGATTCTATTTGCTGGGCAGTGTCCAAGGCAACTCCGACCACGATTAAAAGGGAGGTCCCGCCAAAATAAAATGGGACATTCCACCACCCTATTAGGAACGAAGGCAATACGCATACAAGGGATAGATAAATAGCGCCCCAAAGCGTCAGTCTTGTTAGAATCCTGTCTATATACTCTGCTGTGTTAGTCCCCGGTCTTATACCCGGCACAAAACCGCCGTATTTTTTTAGATTTTCAGCTACATCATTTGGATTAAACTGTATCGCAGTATAAAAATAAGTAAAAAATATTATCAAACCAGCATAAAGGACATTGTAAAGAATACCCGTTGGATTGAGGCTGTTTGAAATATCCTTAAGCCACGGCAACTCTATAAAATTAACCGCTGTAGCAGGAAATATAATCAAGGAAGATGCAAATATTGGCGGTATAACCCCTGCTGAATTCACCTTTAACGGGAGATGCGTACTCTGACCACCATATATCTTCCGTCCCACCATCCTTTTGGGATATTGTATTGGAATCCTCCTCTGCCCTAACTCTACAAATATAATGAATGCGATAACTGCAATCATTACAAGGACGAGCAGGAGAACTAACAACAAATTCATCTCACCGGTTTTTACAAGGCCGAAAGTATTGCCAATGGCCTGCGGCAATCGAGCCACTATGCCTGCAAATATAATGAGAGAAATGCCATTCCCTATTCCCCTCTCAGTTATCTGCTCACCCAGCCACATGATAAATGCAGTTCCTGCGGTGAGCGTTATAATTGTCATTATCCTGAAATCCCATCCGGGTATGGGAACAACAAGTTCTCCAGCAGGCCCTCTCATGCTCTCCAAACCTATGCTTATACCCAATCCCTGGATAGCGCTTAAGACCATTGTCCCGTACCGTGTATACTTAACTATCTGCCTCCTGCCCGATTCGCCCTCTTTCGAAAGCCTCTCAAGATGCGGTAGTACAACTGTAAGAAGTTGTATAATGATAGAGGCGCTGATATACGGCATTATACCAAGCGCAAAGACCGAGAATTGCTCCAGTGCGCCGCCAGTAAACATTACAACAAAATCCAGAAGAGTTCCTCTGGCCTGAGTGAAAAAGTTTGAAAGCGCCTGAGCATCTACCCCTGGCGTAGGTACGAAAACACCTATTCTGTATACAGCTAACAAAAGGATGGTAATTAATATGCGGCGGTTAAGCTCTGGAATCTTCCCTATGTTCTGGATTCCACTCGACAATTATATTACCTCTACCTTTCCGCCGGCTGCTTCAATCTTTTGTTTGGCAGTGGCAGTAAACTTGTTTGCCTTGACTGTCAATGGTACTTTTATTTCACCGTCTCCCAGCACCTTTATACCATCCTTTATATTTTTCACAACACCCCTGTCAATCAGGGTCTTTGCATCAATTACATCATCATTTTTAAAGATAGACAACTTTTCAACATTTATAATATTATAAATTTTTTTGAACTTGTTGGTGAATCCCCTCTTGGGAAGTCTTCTATGGATAGGCGTCTGGCCACCCTCATATCCAACTTTGGCAGTGCCGCCTGTTCTTGCCTTCTGTCCTTTATGTCCTCTCCCAGAGGTCTTTCCAAGGCCAGAGCCTTCGCCTCTTCCTACCCTCGTTCTATTTTTTGATGCCCCATCTGGGGACTTAAGTCTATTTAGCATTGCTATTTTTCCTTTTATAATTAATAAAATCAGATAGTGATATCTCTGCCTCTTATCTGAGACACATCTGCCGGATCCTTGAGCTGTCTAAGCGCATCTATTGCAGCCTTTGCCATATTGTGCGGGTTTGTTGAGCCAAGCGATTTGGTCAAAACATCATGCACTCCAGAAACCTCCAAAACCAGTCTTACCGCACCGCCAGCTATAATCCCTGTTCCAGGAGACGCTGGTTTTAATATCACCTTTCCTGAGCCGTAGCGGCCGATAACTTCATGAGGAATCGTATTTTGGGCAAGTGGAAAACTAAACAGGTTTTTTTTGGCCTGTTCAATGGCCTTTCTTATTGCGTCTGGAACCTCATTTGCCTTTCCAAGACCAACACCTACATGGCCCTTGTCATCACCAACAACCACTATGGCATTAAAACTAAACCTCTTGCCGCCTTTGACAACCTTTGCCACTCTATTGAGGTAAATAACTTTATCTTTTAATTCCAATGTCTTGGGATCTATTCTTTCCAAACAACCTCCCTTACGCTTCGCTCATTGAAAAGTGCAAATTGCAAATTAAAGATTTGATTTTACATTTTGCAATTTGCATTTTACAATTTGCAATTAGAATTTTAATCCTGCCTCTCTCGCGCCGTCTGCAACAGCCTTTATCCTGCCATGATAAATGAAACCGCCTCTATCAAAGACTACCTTATCTATTCCTTTAGAAATGGCCTTTTTAGCCACAAGCTCTCCTATCTTTTTTGCTGCCTCTGTCTTTTTAGTTTTCTTCTTTAGCTTATCTTGCAATTCCTTGCTTATTGTAGAGGTTGAAATGAGCGTCTTACCAGAGGCATCCTCTATAATCTGGGCATAGATATGCTTATTGCTTCTAAAAATGCTAAGCCTTGGCCTTTCAGAGGTGCCCCATATCTTTTTTCGGACCCTTTTTTTCCTCTTTAAATAACCTTCTATCCTTTTTTCTATTCCCATTATGCCGCCTTACCTCCGCCTGCTGCCTTTCCAGCCTTCCCAGCCTTTTTAATTAAAGTTTCATTTGCATATTTTATACCCTTATTCTTATAGGGGTCAGGGATTCTGAATGACTTTATATCTGCAGCAATCTGCCCTAAAAGCTGTTTATCCGCACCCTTTAATGTAATACTTGTCTGTTTATCTACAGTTACTGCTATGCCCTTTGGAAGCGTATATTTAATAGGATGCGAATAACCCAGGCTCAGATTCAATACATTACCCTGAGCCTCGGCCCTATAGCCGACTCCAGCAATTTCGAGGTTTTTCTCGAAGCCTTCTGTTACACCAGTAACCATGTTTGCTACCAGACTGCGGAACAAACCATGGCGCATAGTGACCTCTTTATCATTAGAGCTTCTTATTATCTTTATCTTATTATCAGAAATTTCGGCTTTAAATTCTTTTTCTATTTGCTGGACAAGGCTACCCTTTGGCCCCTCGACCTTCACAACATCATTATTTATATTTACCTTAACCCCTGCTGGAATATCTATAAGTTTTTTACCAATCCTTGACATTGAAAACCCCTCATTAAACCGTTTAAACTGTTCAAACCGATTAAACCGTTTTAGTTAATACACCGTGCAGATAAGTTCACCACCAACACATAACTCTCTTGCCTTCCTGTCGGAAACAATCCCCTTCGATGTAGAAAGGATGGCCAAACCAAGCCCATTTAACACCTTAGGGATTTTGTCCTTTTTTACATATCTCCTTAAAGCTGGCTTACTAATTCTTCTAATTACAGATATAACCCCTTTTTTAGATGAATCATACTTAAGTTCAATTTTAATTACATCCTGGCTATCCTTCTTTATAGACGTATAGCTTCTAATATATCCTTCTTCTTTCAATATCTTAGCTATTTCCAACTTAACACGGGATTGAGGTACCTCAACCTCTTTATGTTGTGCCTGATTAGCATTTCTTATACGTGTCAGCATATCTGCAATTGTATCTGTAATAGGCATTTTAAACTCCTTGTTTATTCAGTAAGCAGTATGCAGTAGGCAGAAAACAAAAAATTTTATTCGTTTACTACCTACTGTTACCTGTCTTTATTTACCAACTTGATTTAATCAAACCCGGGATTTCACCTTTTAATGCCAGTTTGCGCAGGCATATTCTGCACATATTGAATTTTCGGTAATAAGCCCGTGACCTTCCGCATAAAGGACATCGATTATACTCTCTAACCTTAAACTTATTTTTTCTTTGAGCCTTGACTATTAAACACGTCTTCGCCACAAAACCTCCACATATTAACTTCTGAACGGCATGCCAAAATACTTCAAAAGCACCTTTGCCTCATTGTCAGTTTTTGCATTTGTAACAAAGGTTATATTCATACCCCTTATCTTGTCAATCTTGTCGTACTCTACTTCAACAAATATAATTTGTTCCCTAACTCCAGTGGTATAACTGCCCCTGCCATCAAAGCTCTTGTCAGAAACACCTTTAAAATCTCTTACCCGTGGAAGCGCAAAATTGATGAATCTATCCAAAAACTCATACATTCTATCTCCACGCAGCGTAACCATACACCCTACTGGCATACCCTGTCTGAGCTTAAATGCTGCAATAGATTTTTTTGCTGCAGTAACTACCGGCTTCTGTCCTGTTATACTTGTTAAGTCCTGCACCGCATGGTCGACAACCTTTATATTCTGCGTAGCCTCCCCAAGACCCACATTTAATACTATCTTCTCCAACCGCGGCACTTGCATGACATTTTTGTACTTAAACTCCTTCATCATGCCCGGCACTATATCCTTGCGATATATATCCTTCAGTCTAGTCATTACTTATCCAAAACCTCCCCACACTTTTTGCAGTATCTCACCTTTTTCCCATCATCTAAGATTTTTCTTCCAGTCCGAACAGGCCCCTTACATTTATCACATATAAGCATTACATTTGCGATGGCAATGGGCGCTTCCTTTTCTATGATACCACCCTGCTTATATTGTGCGGATGGCTTTGTATGTCTTTTTACCATATTCAGCTTCTCTATCAATATACACGCCTTATCAGGGACAACCTTCATGACCCTGCCAGTCTTTCCCTGCTCCCTGCCTTTTACTATCATGACTTGGTCATTCTTTTTTATTTTATATTTTGCAAGCTGCATTTCATCTCCCTCTTTGGAGCAAGGCAACCGTGTTGCCGTTACGCCGACATAGTCACGCTTAGCGTGACATGGTCGGCTCGCTCCATAAACTTTTACAGCACCTCTGGCGCGAGGGATATTATCTTCATAAACCTTTTTGCCCTGAGCTCTCTTGCCACAGGACCAAAGATACGTGTCCCAACTGGTTCATTATCCTTATTGATAATAACAGCTGAATTCTCATCAAATTTTATATAAGAACCATCAATGCGTCTTAGCTCTTTAACAGTGCGAACGACAACTGCCCGTACCTTTTCGCCCTTTTTTACCTTAGCGTTTGGAGTCGCAACCTTAACTGACGCTGTTATGATATCTCCTACTGTGGCATACCGTTTATTAGAAGCGCCAATTACGCCTATACATGCTATCTTCTTTGCACCGGAATTATCAGCCACATTAAGTATGCTTCTCATCTGAATCATTGTCGCTTCGCTCCATTGCCACGCTCAGCGTGGCATAATCACGCTTAGCGTGATTGTAAAATAAAATTGTAAATTTTAGGCTTTAAAATTTGCAATTTTCAATCTTCAATTTTCAATTTGCAGTTATGCCTTCTCCAACACTTGACTTATCCGCCACCTTTTTAATTTGCTCAATGGACGAATCTCTATTATCTTAACTCTATCTCCAGCTTTGCATTCATCCTTTTCATCATGTGCCATATATTTTGCCTGCTTCTTTACATACTTTCCATAAATTGGATGTTTTACTATCCTCTCAACAGAAACTACAACTGTTTTATCCATCTTATCGCTTATTACAGTGCCGATTCTGGCCTTTTTTAACCCTCTCTTCTTAACTTCCATGTGTTTACGCCCTCTTTTCCAATTCTTTCTCCCTCATAATTGTATTGATGCGAGCTATATCCTTTTTTATCTGAGGAATTCTCATGGGATTATCAAGCCGTCCCATAGCATGTTGTAATTTTATATTAAAGAACTCTTTAGATAGTTCTCCAATCTTTAACTTAAGGTCATCCAGTGTCATATCCCTTATTTCAGCAGGCTTCATCCCGTTAGACCTCCCTTTAGAAAATTAACCAAATATTTTCCGTTACCACGCCTTTTATTACCACTTAATAAGCTATACTTGCATACAGGTCTAACGGGATTCATATATTTTCCTCCCTGCAAATCATTTTTGTCGGAATAGAGATCTTATGACTTGCTAACCTAAATGCCTCTTTAGCCACATCCTCTGTAATGCCTTCCATTTCATATAAAATCCGTCCTGGCTTTATAACAACAACCCAGTCCTCAGGCGCACCCTTTCCGCTCCCCATCCTTGTTTCAGCGGGTTTTTTGGAAACAGGCTTATCAGGAAATATCCTTATCCATATCTTTCCGCCTCTCTTTATAAAACGGGTCATTGCAATACGCGCAGCCTCTATTTCCCTTGTTGTAAGCCAACCACACGCAGTTGCCTGAAGACCATAATCTCCAAAAGTAAGCTCAGCGCCTCTTGTTGCCATGCCTCTTCTTTTTCCACGTTGCTGCTTTCTGAATTTTGTCCTTTTAGGCATTAACATGCGTCATTTCACTCCACTGTTAAATAATATACAACTAATATTAAGATTCAGGTTAAGTAATTCTTAAGCCTTAGCCGAAACCTCAACCACTTTTTATTTGAATCCACTAACTACCCACCGGAACTTGGGCGCTGACTACAGCGCTCTCAGGCATTATCTCGCCCTTAAATATCCATACCTTAATCCCGATAATTCCATATGTTGTCTTGGCCTCCGCAAAACCATAGTCAATGTTTGCTCTAAGGGTATGAAGAGGCACCCTTCCCTGTCTATACCATTCAGTCCTTGCAATCTCTGCTCCACCAAGTCTGCCTGCACACATAATCTTTATTCCACCAGCTCCCAGCTTTAAGGCGGTTGTCACAGCCTTTTTCATTGCCCTTCTGAATGCAACCCTTCTTTCTAACTGGGTGGCTACGTTCTCTGCAACAAGTTGCGCATCGGTATCAGGCCTTCTGACCTCCTGGATGTCAATATCAACATCTTTGCCAGCGAACTTTACTACGCCCTTTTTTAGAACATCAATTTCAGAACCCTTCTTGCCTATCACCATACCGGGTTTAGCTGTATGAATAATGACCTTCACGTTACCGGCTGTTCTTTCTATGTCTATCTTCGAAACCCCTGCATGTTTGAGTTTTTCTTTTATAAATTTTCTCACTTGTATATCCGAATGCAGGAACTTGGCATAGTCCTTCTCACCATACCATCTCGAAGTCCAGTCCCTATATATGCCTACTCTGAAACCTATTGGATTAACCTTCTGGCCCAAAAATACACCTCCTTTTTTACTGCAGTAAGGAGTAGGCAGTATGGAGTAAGCAGAAAAAATCTTCCTGCTTACTGCCTACTGCTTACTGCCTACTGTCTTTTTACTTTTCGTCCAATACTATCGTAATATGGCTATTCCGCCGTCTTATTACATTTGCCCTACCCATTGCCTTTGCATGTATCCGCTTCATGGTAGGGCCCTGGTCAACATATGCCTTTTTAACATAAAGATTATCAACATCCATCTTCTTTGTATTCTCAGCATTTGCTATAGCGCTCTTTAAAATCTTATCTATTTCTTTTGCTACAGCCTTCTTGGTAAATGCTAATCTGGCTATCGCATCATTTATCTTTTTGCCTCTTATGAGGTCTATTACGAGTCTTGCCTTCTGCGGACTGACCCTGACATATCGTGCACTTGCCTTGGCTTCCATTTCTCTACTCCTATAAATAAATATGGACTGTTAACTCGCCACTGTTCACTGTATTTACCCCCTCACCAAAATTTTTCGTGTGGGGGTTTACGCTGCCTTACCCTCTGCGCCAGCAACCTTTGTCTTTCTATCACCAGAATGAGTCTTAAATGTCCTGGTTGGTGAAAATTCTCCTAATTTATGCCCGACCATATTTTCAGTAACAAAAACAGGAATAAATTTCTTCCCATTATGAACTGCTATCGTATGGCCGATCATATCCGGGGTAATGGTAGACCGTCTTGACCATGTCTTGATAACCTTTTTTGCCTTTGCCTCATTTGCCTGCTCTATCTTCTTTAGCAAATGTTCATCTACAAATGGGCCTTTTTTTATGGAACGAGCCACTACTTCCTCCCTTTTTGGAGCAAGGCAACCGTGTTGCCGTTGTTACGCCAACCATGTCACGCTAAGTGTGCGGTGGTTGGCTCGCTTCAAATCTACTTCCTTCTTGACACTATATACTTGTCTGTCTGTTTACGCCTTCTTGTCTTAAACCCTTTGGCAGGAGTGCCCCACGGACTCTGAGGGTGATTTCCTCCCTTACTCTTGCCTTCGCCGCCACCATGAGGATGATCTACTGGATTCATGGCTACTCCCCTAACTCGCGGAAGTCTTCCAAGCCATCTTGACCTGCCTGCCTTTCCTATAGTCACATTTTCATGGTCTATGTTACCAAGCTGGCCTATCGTTGCATAACAATCCTGCAAAACATATCTAACCTCGCCAGAAGGAAGTTTTACCTGCGCCAAACTGCCTTCCTTAGCCATAAGCTGCGCATAGCCACCCGCACTTCTAACCATCTGTCCACCAGCGCCTATCTTAAGCTCTATATTATGAATGAAAGTTCCAAGAGGTATGGACTTAATTGGCATTGCATTGCCTATCTTTATGTCCACGCCCTCGCCAGCAACCACTGTATCGCCAACCTTCAGGTCAACAGGCGCAAGGATATACCTCTTTTCACCATCAACATACGTTAAAAGCGCAATTCTGCAAGAACGGTTCGGATCATATTCTATAGCAGTTACCTTGCCAGGTACGCCCCTTTTATCCCTCCTAAAATCTATGATTCTGTATGCCCTTTTATGTCCACCGCCCATCCATCTTGAGGTAACTCTGCCGTATGAATTCCTGCCGCCTGTCCTTTTTAAGGGCAAAATCAAGGACTTCTCCGGCTCTACCTTTGTGATTTCGTCAAAGGATAATCTCGTTAATTGTCTTATGCCTGGTGATGTAGGTTTATATGTCTTTAATGGCATCTTGTCGCTCCGCTCCATTGCCACGCTCAGCGTGGCATAATCACGCTTAGCGTGATTGAAAATTGCAAATTCTAAATTTTAAATTATAAACTTAAAACATCATTAATTTGCATTTTGCAATTTGCATTTTTCATTTTGCAATTGCCCGTAGGGCTCATGCTCCTTCAAATAAGGGTATGCTATCTCCCTCTCTTAATGTGATGTAAGCCTTTTTCCTCGTCGAACCTTTGCTGATATTAATACCTACCTTTTTTGTCTTCCCAGGAATCCGCAATATATTTACATTAACAACCTTCACATTAAATACCTTTTCAACACTCTCTTTTATGTCATTCTTATTAGCCTTCAAATCTACCCAGAAGACTACCTTGTTTGACTCAGTCCTTTGTGTTGTGCTCTTCTCAGTAATTACAGGTTCTTTTAATATTTGATATATGTCTTTCACCTGTCGGCTCTCCCTTTATATTCTTTACCCCCACACCTTGCTGGGAATACCCTGCGCTCTTGACGCAGGGTCGCTCATTTTTTCCTTGCCCACACACCAAAGATTTTGGTGTGTGGGTCAAGGTGCAGGGGTTTACAATTTATTCTGTCAGGCTTCGTATGGCATATACCTAACAGAGCTCCTTACAGCAATTTTTTCTCAAGCTGTTCTACTGCCGCCTTAGTTATTATCAAATCATCATATAACAGAAGGTCAAATGTATTAATTCCATTAATCTTTAATAATTTGAAATCCTTAAGATTTCTTACAGCCAATTCCAGATTTGGATTAGAACCATCTATAACTATGAGCCCCTTGTTTGAGTTAATCTTTTTTAAAATCACTGCAAGACCCTTAGTCTTTGGCTCATTAAGCTTTATCTCATCTAAAACCCTTAATCTTCCTTCCTTTAGCTTGAGGGCTAAAACAGACCTGATTGCCCCCTCCCTAACCTTCTTAGGCAATTTATACGAGTAATCTCTGGGATGAGGACCAAAAACAGTTCCACCATGTCTCCACAAAGGAGAACGAATAGAGCCAGCCCTTGCCCTGCCTGTGCCTTTCTGCTTCCAAGGTTTTACACCACCGCCAGAGACATTAGCCCTCGTTTTTGTTGATGCAGTACCAGCCCTCCTGTTGGCCAGCTGCATCTTCACCGTCTCATAGAACAGGCTTTCCTTCACAGGACTGGCAAAGACGTTGTCATTCAAATTGGCGGTTCCAACTTTCTTGTTCTCTATATTTAATATATCTACTGTTGGCATAGCAATCCTTTCTGCTTACTGCTTACTGACTACTTTCTTCCTCGCCTTTTTTATCTCTAAAATACTGTTAACAGCCCCTGGTATGCCGCCTTTAATAAGTAAAATGCCCTCTTCTGGTTTGACTGCGACAATCTGAAGATTCTGTACAGTCGCAGTTTCATTCCCATAATGACCGCCCATCCTCATACCTTTGTAAACCCTTGATGGGTCAGAGCTTGAACCAATTGAGCCAGGCGCCCTATTAAACATAGAACCGTGGCTCCCTGGGCCTCCAGCAAAATCCCATCTTTTCATAACGCCTGTAAAGCCTCGTCCTTTGGTTTTTCCTGAGACGTCAACAAATTCACCAACCTTAAATATATCGCAAGTTATTTTCTGGCCGAGCTGATACTGATCTAAGGAGTCTCCTTTAAACTCTTTAAGATGGTAACATGTAGGGGTTTTGGCCTTCGCAAAGTGCCCGCTAAGTGGCTTATTTACCCTTTCTTTCTTTTTTTCAATGAATCCAAGTTGTACTGCATCATAGCCGTCATTAGTCTTGTTTTTTTTCTGAACTACAAAACAAGGCCCGGCCTTTATCACAGTAACAGGAACTACCTCGCCATCTTTATTAAAAATCTGGGTCATTCCAATCTTTTTACCTAAGATTCCATTCACCATCGACATTTAAACCTCTTATGCATTAAGCTGTTTTATCTCAACATCCACGCCAGCAGGTAAGTTCAGTTTCATCAAGGCATCCACTGTCTGCTGATTAGGTTCAACAATATCCATCAACCTATTGTGAGTCCTTATCTCAAATTGCTCCCTTGATTTTTTATCAACATGCGGAGAGCGTAGCACACAATATTTATTTATCTCTGTAGGCAGAGGAATAGGTCCCTTGATATTCGCACCAGTTCTCTTAGCAGTATCTACAATCTCTTTGACTGACCTATCTAAGAGCCTATGGTCGTATGCCTTTAATCTAATCCTTATCTTCTGGTCCTTCATCTTTTCTCCATTAAAAACAGTTCAAACCGTTTAAACAGTTTAAACCGCTTAAATCATATTTTCCCCTTATGCCAGTATCTTCGTTACCACACCTGCTCCAACTGTCCTGCCGCCTTCTCTTATCGCAAATCTTAACCCCTCGTCCATTGCTATCGGCATGATGAGCTCTACTTCCAGATTGGTGTTGTCTCCTGGCATTACCATCTCCACCCCCTGCGGTAATGTGGCTACTCCGGTTACATCTGTTGTCCTAAAGTAGAACTGCGGTCGGTATCCATTAAAGAACGGCGTGTGTCTTCCGCCTTCTTCTTTTGTCAAAACGTATATCTCTGCCTTGAATTTGGTATGCGGGGTTATGCTGCCAGGTTTTGCAAGCACTTGTCCTCTTTCTACTTCTTCTTTCTTTGTGCCCCTTAATAGCACTCCAATGTTGTCTCCTGCCCTTCCTTCGTCAAGGAGTTTTCTGAACATCTCTATTCCTGTTGCTACGGTCTTCTGGGTCGGTTTTATTCCTACTATCTCTATTTCTTCTCCTACTTTTACGACGCCTCTCTCTACTCTGCCGGTTACTACTGTCCCTCTTCCAGATATGGAGAAGACGTCTTCTATCGGCATGATGAATGGCTTGTCTATGTCTCTTTTGGGCTCTTTTATGTAGCTGTCTACTGTGTCAAGTAGTTGTAAGATTGGGCCGCAGCTTTTGCATTCTTTTTTGCCGCATCCGCATTCTAATGCCTTTATTGCGCTTCCTTTTACTACTGGTATTTCATCTCCAGGAAATTTGTATTTGTTTAATAGTTCTCGGACTTCAAGTTCTACTAAATCCATGAGTTCTTTGTCGTCTACCATATCTACTTTGTTTAAGAATACTACTATGGCTGGAACTCCTACTTGTCTTGCCAATAGTATGTGCTCTCTTGTCTGGGGCATTGGGCCGTCTGCTGCGCTTACGACAAGGATTGCGCCGTCCATCTGGGCTGCTCCGGTTATCATGTTCTTTACATAGTCTGCATGGCCAGGGCAATCCACATGGGCATAGTGCCTTTTGTCTGTCTGGTATTCTACATGGGAGATGGATATGGTTAATCCCCTTTCTCTTTCTTCAGGGGCCTTGTCTATGTTTTCGTATGCCAGAAATTCTGCCAATCCTCTGGTGCTTAATACCTTTGTTATTGCCGCTGTCAGGCTTGTCTTCCCGTGGTCTACATGCCCTATCGTTCCTATGTTGATGTGCGGCTTTGTCCTGTCAAATTTGGCCTTGCTCATAAAACCTCCCCTATTAAAGATTGTTCAAACCGTTCAAGCCGATTAAACGGTTTCAACGGTTTGAACTGCTTGAACGGTTTCTTATATTTACTTCCCTTGTATCTTTGCAACAATCTCTTCCTTTACGGAATTCGGCACCTGCTCATAATGGGAAAACTGCATAGTAAAGGTAGCCCTTCCCTGAGTCTTAGACCGTATATCCGTAGAATAACCAAACATATTTGCAAGAGGAACCTTTGAAGACACTACCTGAAACCCACCCCTTGTATCCATTCCAAGTATCTTCCCCCTCCTGGAATTCAGGTCTCCAATAACATCTCCCATGAACTGCTCAGGGGTTACCACCTCTACATCCATGATTGGCTCAAGAATGATTGGATTTGCCTTCCTACACCCATCCTTAAAGGCCATTGAAGCTGCTATCTTAAATGCAATTTCAGATGAGTCAACATCGTGGTAAGAACCATCAAATAGAGAAACCTTCAAATCCACAACAGGATAGCCTGCAAGCACGCCTGTCTCTAACGCCTCTTTTAATCCCTTTTCCACAGCAGGAATATACTCTTTAGGCACCGAACCACCAACGATATCATTCTCAAACTCAAAGCCCTTGCCAGGTTCCTGAGGTTCTACGGTAAGCCATACATGCCCATATTGGCCACGTCCGCCTGTTTGCTTTATATATCTGCCCTCTGACTCAACCTTCTTGGTTATAGTCTCTCTATACGCAACCTGCGGCTTGCCAACATTTGCCTCTACCTTAAACTCCCTGAGCATTCTGTCAACAATAATCTCAAGATGTAATTCACCCATACCTGAGATAATGGTCTGTGCCGTTTCTTCGTCTGTCTTTACCCTGAATGAGGGGTCTTCTATAGCGAGCTTCTGTAATGATATGCCAAGCTTTTCCTGATCAGCCTTAGTCTTTGGCTCTATAGCAATACTCATAACAGGCTCAGGGAATACCATCTTTTCCAACAGTATTGGCTTATCTTCGTCACATATAGTATCGCCTGTTATTGTATTCTTTAAGCCAACTGCCGCAGCTATCTCGCCAGCATAAACCTCTTTAATATCTTCTCTCTTATTTGCATGCATCTTCAAAAGCCTTCCAATACGCTCTTTCTGCTGTTTTGTAGCATTGTATACATAAGAACCCGCGCTCATAGAACCTGAATATACCCTAAAGAATGTAAGCTGTCCGACAAATTGGTCTGACATGATTTTAAATGCAATAGCAGAAAATGGCGCATCATCTGCCGCATTCCTTGGCTCTTCGTTTTCAGTGTCAGGATTAATCCCTTTTACAGGAGGTATATCAATTGGCGCTGGAAGATATTCTATAACGGAATCAAGAAGCGGCTGTATCCCTTTATTTTTAAAAGATGAACCGCAAAGCACAGGTGTTATAGCCATTTGAATAGTGCCTTTTCTTATTGCCTTTCTTAATTCATCCTCTGTCGGCTGCTTTCCTTCAAGATACTTTCCCATTAAGGCCTCATCAAAATCAGCCGCAGCCTCTATAAGTTTATCTCTATATTCATGAACTATATCCTTCATATCTGCTGGTACATCTTCATAACGAAACTTTGCGCCGAGAGTAGACTCATCCCAAATAATTGCCTTTTGAGAAACCAGGTCAACAATACCTTTGAAATTCTCTTCTGTGCCAACTGGAAGCTGCAAAACAACTGGCCTAGTCTGAAGCCTGTCTATCATCATTTTAATAACCCTGTGATAGTCCGCGCCAACCCTGTCCATCTTGTTAACAAAGGCAATCCTTGGAACATGATATTTATTTGCCTGACGCCATACAGTCTCAGATTGAGGCTCAACGCCGCCAACAGAACAAAATACTGCCACAGCGCCATCAAGTACCCTTAACGACCTTTCTACCTCAATGGTAAAGTCCACATGACCTGGCGTATCAATTATATTAATACGATGTTCTTTCCAGAAACACGTTGTGGCAGCAGATGTAATGGTGATTCCCCTTTCCTGCTCCTGAGGCATCCAGTCCATTACAGCTGTACCTTCGTGAACCTCTCCTATCTTATAGGTAACACCCGTATAATAAAGAATCCTTTCGGTTGTGGTTGTTTTACCGGCATCTATATGGGCCATTATACCTATATTCCTTGTCTTTTCTATTGGTACCAATCTTGGCATATTGTCGCTTCGCTCCATTGCAAATTGAAGATTGTAAATTTTAAATTGTAAACTTAAAACATCCTTAATTTTGTATTTTGCAATTTGCATTTTTCATTTTGCAATTGCCCGTAGGGCTATTACCATCTATAATGGGCAAATGCCTTATTGGCCTCCGCCATCTTATGCACATCTTCTTTTTTCTTTACTGCCCCGCCTTTATTATTTGCCGCATCCAGCAACTCAGCAGTAAGCTTATTAACCATTGTCTTTTCGGCGCTTCGCGACAATGCGTATGTTGTAAGCCATCTCAGGGCAAGAGATATCCGCCTCTGCTGCCTCACTTCAACCGGAACCTGATAGGTCGCGCCTCCAACCCTTCTTGACCTTACTTCGAGCATAGGTTTAATATTATCCAATGCCTTTTTAAAAATCTTTAGCGGGTCGTCCTTGGTCTTCTCTTTCAAAAAGTCAAACACCTTGTAAACAATCCCTTCAGCAGTGCTTTTCTCACCGTCGCGCATGATGGTATTCACAAACCTTGTAACAAGCTTGTCATTATATTTTGGGTCGGGCAATACATCCCTCTTAGAAATAATCCCTTTTCTTGACATCAAACCTCCAAAAAATACAACGGGTTAAGGCAACTATCGGTCAAGCCTTGCAACCTTAACCCTATTTATTACTTGGGCCTTTTTGCCCCGTATTTTGAACGACCCTGCTTCCTGTTTTGAACGCCAACCGCATCCATGGTGCCACGAACTATATGGTACCTCACGCCCGGCAAGTCCTTTACCCTTCCACCCCTGATAAGGACAATTGAATGCTCCTGAAGATTATGGCCGATCCCGGGGATATACGAAGTAACCTCCATTGCATTTGTAAGCCTGACCCTCGCTACCTTTCTGAGCGCCGAGTTTGGCTTTTTGGGCGTCGTCGTATAAACCCTGATACAAACACCCCTCTTCTGAGGACATGCCTTCAAGGCCGGGGATGCTGTCTTCCTTTTTACAAGCGACCTACCTTTTCTAACTAGCTGATTTATTGTTGGCATCTATTTTTTCCCTTTTCCAAACAAAAACTTTTTAATGTTATCAACTTTATAATTTCTTGTCAAGCATTTAGTTGAACATTTTGCGACAATTCTTGCTCCCCTTCAGGCAATTGTTCGTCTTCGGCTTTTGTAATCAATAATCTCCTATAATAAGGGAACCCTGTGCCAGCTGGTATCAGTCTTCCCATAATGACATTCTCCTTGAGCCCTCTCAGATAATCGATCTTGCCCGCGATACTTGCCTCTGTTAACACCCTTGTTGTTTCCTGGAAAGAGGCCGCTGATATGAAACTCTCAGTAGACAGCGAGGCCTTTGTAATTCCCTGTAAGAGCGGTTCAGCAATTGCAGGTCTCTTTCCTTTTGCCAGCATCTTTTCATTTACCTCTTCAAAGATATATCGTTCCACCTGCTCTCCGGGCAAGAAATCTGTATCGCCTGCGTCTTTTATCTTTACCCTCTTGAGCATCTGTCTGACAATCACCTCAATGTGTTTATCATTTATCTTAACGCCCTGCAAACGATACACTTCCTGTATCTCGTCAACAAGATACTTGGCCAATTCTTTTACGCCAAGCACACTCAAGATATCATGTGGATTTGCGGAACCATCCATGAGAGGTTCCCCTGCCCTTATACGGTCCCCCTCTCTCACACTAATATGCTTGCCTTTAGGGATGAGATACTCCTTTGGTTCTCCAACCTCAGGTGTTACAACAACCTTTCTCTTGCCTTTTGTATCTTTTCCGAACGATACATCTCCATCTATTTCACTTATTACAGCGCATTCCTTTGGCTTCCTTGTTTCAAAGAGCTCTGCAACGCGCGGCAATCCGCCTGTGATATCTTTTGTCTTTGTTGTCTCTCTCGGAATCTTTCCTATAACATCGCCAGACTTAACAGCATCGCCTTCGTTTACAGTGATGATAGCTCCGACAGGAAGGAGGTAACGAGCCTCTATCGTGGTTCCTGGAACCCTCAATGTTTTTCCGCCTTCATCTTTTATAGAGACCCTCGGTCTTAAATCACCTTCCTTATAACCTACAATAACTTTGCTGGCAAGACCAGTAACTTCATCAACCTGCTCCCGCATGGTCTTTCCCTCTTCAATATCGCCAAATTTCACTATACCAGTTGCCTCAGTAAGGATGGGGATTGTATATGGATCCCACTCTGCCAGAATATCGCCGACCTTAACCTTTTGTCCATCCTTTACCTTGAGTTTTGCGCCATATATAAGGGGATTCACTTCCCTGTCTCTGCCCTGTTCATCACGAACAGCTATCTCTCCGCTTCTACTCATAACTACTACTTCACCCTTTGAGTTTACAGATTTATGCAAATGGATAAATTTAATATGACCTTCGTGTCTTGCCTCGAGCGTTGTCTGCTCTGCCCTTCGGCTGGCGGTACCTCCAATATGGAATGTTCTCATTGTAAGCTGGGTTCCTGGCTCGCCTATGGACTGGGCCGCAATGACACCCACTGCCTCTCCCATTTCAACTATCCTGCCTCTGGCCAGGTCTCTGCCATAACACTTTGCGCAAATCCCCCTCTTGCTCCTGCAGGTAAGAACACTCCTTATCTTTACCTTATCTATGCCAACCTCCTCCAACTTAAACACAATATCTTCGTCAATCTCTTCATTCTCTTTCACAAGGACCTTACCTGTAAACGGATCAACTACATCTTCCATGACAACTCTGCCTAAAATCCTTTCACCAATGGTTTCGATAATCTCTCCACCCTCAATAAGCGATGTCATATATATGCCGTCCAGGGTTCCACAGTCATCTTCAGCAATTATTGCGTCTTGCGCCACATCTACCAGCCTTCTTGTAAGATAACCTGAATTAGCTGTTTTCAAAGCTGTATCCGCAAGACCTTTTCTGGCGCCGTGAGTGGATATAAAGTACTGTAACACAGTCAAGCCTTCTCTAAAATTGGCTGTAATAGGCGTCTCTATAATTTCGCCAGAGGGTTTTGCCATGAGTCCGCGCATCCCTGCCAGCTGTCTTATCTGCTGGGCTGAACCTCTTGCGCCAGAATCAGCCATGATAAAGATTGGATTAAAGCTCGGCGCACTCTTCTCTTTGCCGTTTTCGTCTTTTATAATCTCTGTGCCCAGCTCCTTAAGCATTTCTTCTGCAACCTCTTCAGTAGTCTGCGCCCATATATCTATAACCTTATTATATCTTTCGCCATCAGTTATTAATCCCTCGTTATACTGCTTCTGAATCTCCTGAACCTCTTTGTATGCCTTTTCAAGGAGCTTCTCTTTTTTGGCTGGAATCTTCATATCATCGATGCAGATTGATATGCCAGCCTTTGTAGCATAAGCATAGCCAAGATTTTTAAGCTGATCAGAAAGTATTATCGTCTTCTTATCCCCAGCGCGCCTGTAGCAGACATCTATCAAGTTTGCAAGCTGTTTCTTGTCCATCACTTTATTTATAAATTCAAATGGAATCTCTTCTGGCAATACCTCGCCTAATAATATCCTGCCAACTGTTGTATCTATCAGCTTGCCATCCTTCTTAACTTTTACCCTTGCCTGGAGATGAACCTCTCCTGCGTCATATGCAACTCTAACTTCTTCAGGCGATGAAAATACATTGCCTTCACCTTTTACCCCATACCTATCCCTAGTCATATAATAGAGACCAAGGACAATGTCCTGAGTAGGCACTATGACTGGCTTACCATTAGCAGGTGAGAGAATATTATTGGTTGACATCATAAGCACCCTTGCCTCAGCCTGTGCCTCTACAGAAAGAGGGATATGCACTGCCATCTGGTCTCCGTCAAAGTCTGCGTTAAAGGCAGTACATACAAGTGGATGAAGCTGAATAGCCTTGCCCTCTATGAGAAGAGGTTCAAATGCCTGAATACCTAATCGGTGTAGCGTTGGCGCCCTGTTTAACATAACAGGATGCTCCCTTATTACCTCATCCAGTACATCCCATACCTCTGGCCTTTCCTTTTCAACCATCTTCTTTGCTGCCTTAATCGTTGTAGAATAGCCTCGCTCTTCAAGTTTTTGATATATAAATGGCTTAAAGAGTTCGAGGGCCATCTTTTTTGGCAAACCGCATTGATGCAATTTCAAATCTGGTCCAATTACAATAACCGAACGGCCTGAATAATCAACTCTCTTGCCAAGGAGGTTCTGTCTAAAGCGGCCCCCTTTCCCTTTTATCATATCGCTTAAGGACTTTAATGGACGCTTGTTTTGTCCTGTTACTATTCTGCCCCTTCTGGCATTATCAAACAAGGCGTCAACAGCCTCCTGCAGCATCCTTTTCTCATTCCTTATAATAATCTCAGGGGCATTAAGCTCCATAAGCCTCTTCAGGCGGTTATTTCTATTTATCACCCTCCTGTAAAGGTCATTAAGGTCAGAAGTAGCAAATCTTCCGCCATCAAGCGGCACCAACGGTCTCAGGTCTGGCGGCAGGACCGGAACAACGTCAAGTATCATCCATTCTGGTCTGTTGCCAGCCAATCTGAATCCATCTACTATCTTTAATCTCTTTACGATTTTTTTCTTTTTCACCTCAGATGCGGTCTTCTTCATCTCAGCCCGAAGGCTGAATGAAAGCTTCTGAAGATCAAGCTTTTTAAGCACCTCTCTTACCCCATCGGCGCCCATGCCAGCAACGAAACTATCACTGCCATACTTTTCTATAGCCTTCTCATATTTATCATCCGTTAAGAGTTCACCAAATTTAAGGTCTGTATCCTTTGGGTCAATAACAATATAGCTTTCATAATAAATAACCCTTTCAAGCTCCTTAAGGGTCATATCGAGAATAGTACCTATCCTGCTCGGCAGACTTCTCATGAACCATATATGCGCCACAGCAGCGGCAAGTTCTATATGGCCGAGCCTTTCTCTCCTCACCTTGGATGGTATAACCTCCACACCGCATTTTTCGCAGGTTACGCCCCTGTGCTTCATCCTTTTGTACTTTCCGCAGTTGCACTCATAGTCTTTTACAGGGCCGAATATCTTCGCGCAGAAAAGACCATCCCTCTCAGGCTTGAATGTCCTGTAGTTAATAGTCTCAGGTTTTTTTACCTCACCATGAGACCATGCACGTATCTTTTCAGGTGAGGCAATTGATATCCTTATAGCAGAAAAATCTTTGGGACTTTTCTGTTTCCCAAAAAGCGCCATTAGTTTTTCCAAAGTTGTTTCCTCCTCTTTGGAGCAAGGCAACCATGTTGCCGTTCTACGCCGACACGGTCGGCTCGCTCCATACTTACTTCTCTTCTTCCAGAAGCTCAACATCCAGCGCTAAACTCTGCAACTCTTTAATCAGGACATTGAAGGACTCGGGAAGTGTTGGCTCCATATGATAATCTTTCTTAACAATAGCCTCATATACCCTTGTCCTGCCCGGCACATCATCGGATTTCACCGTCAAAAATTCCTGAAGTGTATGGGCTGCACCATATGCCTCTAATGCCCAAACTTCCATTTCTCCCAATCTCTGACCGCCGAACTGTGCCTTGCCTCCCAAAGGCTGCTGAGTGACAAGAGAGTATGGCCCAGTGCTCCTTGCATGTATCTTATCATCTACCAGATGATGCAGTTTAAGCATATACATGACGCCCACAGTTACATTCTGGTCAAATGGAACACCTGTCCTTCCATCATAAAGGGTAACCTTACCGTTAAGAGGCAATTCTGCCTTCTCTAACATATCTTTAATATCCTGCTCCCTTGCGCCATCGAATACCGGGCTGGCTATTAGTATGCCCTTCTTTAATCTCTTTGCTATCTCCACAACCTCTTTATCAGAAAGGTCGTTTATAAATTTACTGAAATCAAGGGAGCCATAGAGCTTCTTAATCTTCTCACGCAATGCATTTGGGCTATATTCCCTTTCCATATATTGAGCCAGCTCTTTTCCCAGATTCATGGCAGCCCAACCAAGATGCGTCTCAAGTATCTGGCCAACATTCATTCTGGATGGAACGCCAAGTGGATTTAAAACTAAGTCTACAGGTGTTCCGTCTGACAGGTATGGTAAATCCTCCTCAGGCAGTATCCGTGACACAACCCCTTTGTTGCCGTGTCTTCCTGCCATCTTATCCCCGACAGCCACCTTCCTCTTCATGGCTATATACACCTTAACCATTTTTATAACACCAGGGGGAAGCTCATCACCCCTCTTCAGCCTGTCAATCCTCTCACCAAATACAACCTTTATAAGGTCCACCTGCTCATTAAAATTATCAACAACTCGCTTTAATTCCTTTTCTGAATGCTCATCTTCTATAGACATCTCTTCCCATCTGCCCATCGGAAGTTTATCTAATATATCTTCAGTAATGGTTGTGCCTTTTTTGAGAATTACGTTGCCTTTCTTGTCAGCAAGTTTTGCAGCGAGACGCTTCCCGACTAACAGCTTCTTCATCTTTTTAAAGGCGCTATCTTTTACTATCTTTATTTCATCATCTCTATCTTTAGCAAGTTTGGCTATTTCCTTATCTTCAATAGATTTGCTCCTTTCATCCCTATCAGCGCCTTTCCTTGCAAAGACATTTACATCAATAACAACCCCTTCGATGCCTGGCGGAACCTTCAAAGATGTATCCTTTACATCCTCTGCCTTTTCCCCGAAGATAGCGCGGAGCAGTTTCTCTTCTGGTGAAAGCTGGGTCTCGCCTTTTGGCGTCACCTTACCAACCAGTATGTCTCCAGGCCCTACTTCTGCGCCAATCCGCACAATACCGCCCTCATCTAAATCCTTCAGCGCCTCCTCACCCACATTTGGAATATCCCTGGTGATATCCTCTTTACCAAGCTTCATATCCCTGGCCATTGTCTCGAACTCTTCTATATGCACAGAGGTGAATACATCATCCTTCATAAGCCGCTCACTGAGCAGAATAGAGTCTTCAAAATTATACCCACCCCATGGCATGAAGGCTACAATTACATTCCTGCCGAGTGCAAGCTCGCCACAATCTGTTGAAGGCCCATCTGCTATAATATCTCCCTTGCTTACCCGCTCACCAATCTTTACTATAGGTTTCTGATTCATACAGGTATTCTGATTAGACCTTTTAAATTTGGTAAGATTGTAGATATCAACGCCGTCATGTGATTTTATCACTATTCTTGAGGCATCGACGCTCTCCACAGCGCCATCCCTTTTAGCAACCACTGTGACGCCTGAATCCTTTGCAACAACCTCTTCAATGCCTGTTCCAACAAGAGGGGCATCTGACTGAATCAATGGAACTGCCTGACGCTGCATATTAGAACCCATGAGCGCCCTGTTGGCATCATCATTTTCAAGAAATGGGACAAGCGCTGACGCGATACTGACCAACTGATTTGGAGAAACGTCCATAAGGGTAATTTCCTCAGGCCGCGCCATGACAAATTCGCCGCCCTTTCTCGCAGAAACAAATTCCGTAGTAAATTTGCCATCCTTATCAATAGGTGCGTTTGCCTGAGCTATTACATGCTCCTCCTCATCCAGTGCTGACAGATACTTTATCCGATTAGTTACCTTGCCGCTTACAACCTCTCTATAGGGTGTCTCAATAAAACCAAATTCATTGACCCTTGCATAGGTGCTGAGCGATACTATCAGTCCGATATTCGGTCCTTCAGGGGTTTCTATTGGACATATCCTGCCATAGTGAGTTGCATGAACGTCTCTAACTTCAAATCCTGCCCTCTCTCTTGTCAAACCTCCTGGGCCAAGGGCAGAAAGCCTTCTCTTATGTGTAATCTCAGAAAGTGGATTAGTCTGATCCATAAACTGAGAAAGCTGGCTTGAACCAAAAAACTCCCTTATTACAGCCTGAACTGGTTTGGGGTTTACAAAATCATGCGGCATAAGCGTCTCCAACTCACCAAGGCTCATCCGTTCCTTTACTGCCCTCTCCATCCTCAACAGACCAATCCTGTACTGATTTTCCAGGAGTTCGCCCACTGACCTGACCCTTCTATTCCCTAAGTGGTCTATATCATCAACAATCCCCTGTCCATTCTTTAGGCCTACGAGATAACGGACAACGCCGTAGATATCCTCATTACGCAGTGTCGTTGTCTCCAAAGCAACATCGAACCCAAGTTTCCTGTTAAGTTTTAATCTGCCTACCTTTGACAGGTCATACCTGTCTGCTGCAAAAAACAGATTTTGGAAATTCTGTTTAGCCGCAGCAACGGTTGGAGGGTCGCCAGGTTTAAGTCTTTTGTATATCTCCACCATAGCATTGATAGTCATATTGGAGGTAGTGTCCTCCGGGTTTTCCTTGCGGTAGGCTTGGATAATCTTTGTTTCCTCATTTGTAATCCTATCATTAATAAGTGTTTCCCTGAAAAAAGGACCTGAGGAATCTATAAATAAAACCCGAAATTTATCTATTCCTCTTTTTTCTATCTCATCAAGTTTTTCTTTTGTAACAAGTTGGTTGCACTCTAAGAGAACCTCTCCGGTTTTTTTATCAACTATATCCTTTGCTACTATCCTTCCTAAAATATCTTCTAATTCAATCGGTATATGCTTAATCCCAGCAGCAACAAGCCTCTTTACAATCGCCCTGTTAAACTTCCTATCCTTTTTTATAATTACCTCATCGGTCTTCGGGTCCCTTATTTCCTTACTGGCCTTCTGACCCACAAGATAGTCTGGCTCTACCTTTTTAAATAGCTTCTTGCCTTCCAGGGTAATCTCCTCTGCGGGATAGAAATAATTAAGCAGTTCTTCTATAGAATACCCCAATGCCTTGAGAAGAATAGTAGCAAACATCTTCCTGCGTTTATCTATACGCACATATATCCAATCTTTCTGGTCAAACTCAAAATCAAGCCATGAACCACGATACGGTATTATCCTTGCTGTATAATGGAGCTTCCCGCCTGTATAGCCTTTACCCTTCTCATATTCAAAAAACACCCCAGGCGATCTATGTAGCTGGCTTACAATAACCCTTTCAGTTCCGTTGATGATGAATGTCCCATTCTCTGTCATGAGCGGCACTTCGCCAAAATATATCTCTTGCTCCTTCACGTCCCTAATAGTCTGGGCGCCGGTTGCACGATCCTTGTCCCACACAACAAGCCGAACGGTCATCTTCATAGGCGAGGCATACGTCATACCTCTCTGTTGACATTCTTCAACCGTGTACTTTGGCTCTTCAAGAGCATAGCCTACAAAATCCAAAGTTGCTGTGCCGCTATAATCCTTTATCGGAAAAATACTCTTAAATACGCCCTGAAGGCCTATATCAGTCCTTCCTTCAGATTTTACGCCTACCTGCAAGAATTGCTGATAAGATTTTTTCTGAATGTCTATTAGGTTGGGAATATCTATTATCTTACCAATGCGAGAATAATCCTTTCTAAGGATTGCTCCTCTTAATAATGCATGTCCCATTTCTCTCTCCTATTTAAAATAATCGTTCAGATTTCTTTTATAATATAAATGCTAAAACCCAAAGCTCAAAATAAAAACCATATTTTGGTATATATCTTTGAACTTTGGGCCTTAACACTTAACCTCGTCTATGGAAGCTTCGTGCATCAATGTGAAAAAATATGTTTCTTATTCCAAAATTATTTCCTAAAACAAGGACAGCGGGGCGATCTGCCCCGCCTTGACAATATTGTCCTTTATTACTTAATCTCTACCTGTGCGCCCGCAGCTTCAAGCAGTTTTTTGAAATTATCTACATCTGCCTTAGAAACACCCTCTTTCAGTGTCTTTGGCGCACCCTCTACAAGATCCTTAGCCTCTTTTAAGCCAAGGCCTGTAATTGTCCTTACTTCTTTGATTACCTTAATCTTATCCGCGCCTGTATTCTTGAGGATAATAGTAAATTCTGTTTTTTCTTCTGCCGGAGCAGCTCCTGCTGCCACTGCAGCGCCTGCTACATGGGCTGCTACAGCCACAGGGGCTGCTGCTGTAACGCCAAATTTATTCTCTAATTCTTTCACAAGCTCTGCAATTTCCATAACTGTTGAACTCTCAATAAACTTTATTACATCCTGTTTTGAAATATTTGCCATTTTTAAAACCTCCATTTTTAATTTAGTTAATTAGCGAATTAGTGGATTAGTGAATTAGAAAAAACTAATCTCTAATTCTCTAATCTCTAATTCACTGTTTTTTTGCCTGGATTGCAACCAATGTATAAACCAACTGTCTTGGAACGCCGCTCAAAACTCCTACCAGGTTGGTTGGAACTGCCCTAAGCATGCCAACAAGTTTTCCCAACAGTACTTCCCTGGATGGAAGCTCTGAAAGCGCCTTTATCTCGTTAAGATTGAGGAGTTTCCCCCCCAATAGTCCAACCCTGATTTTAAGGTTAGGTTCGTCCTTCGCAAACTGGGTAAGAATCTTTGCTGCTGCGACTGGGTCAGCATAGCTCATGGCAACAGCAGTAGTGCCATCGAAGTAGTCCTTCAAAGATTCTGCTCCAGCTTCCTTGATGGCTATCTTGGCAAGGGTGTTCTTGACAACCTTGAACTCAACAGACGCATCCCTTAAAGACTTTCTCAAGGTAGTCACCTGCCCTACCTTCAGTCCCTTGTAATCAGTTACAAATGCAGCCTTAGCCTTTTTAAACTTGTCCTGAAGTTCGTTTACAAGCTTTACCTTTTCTTCCTTAATCAATTTTTTTCTCCCCCCTTTCTGTCTCTTGGATTTTTTTAATCAAACTCAACGTAATGGACAAAGACAGAAAGGACTATCGCTACCGCTCATTGAAAAATGCAAATTGAAAAATGACATGAAGATGTCACCCTGAGCGAAGCGAAGGGTCTCAGGGATTCTTCATCCGCCTTAGGCGGACTCAGAATGGCGCTTTTGGCGCCAATTTTCATTTTGCAATCGCCATAAGACGTTGGCCTCGGTAGGATTATTAAGCCAAACAGCCCCTACTGTCTTTGACCATATTTGGATCAAAGCACCCATGTTGCCGTATTCTTACGCCAACACGGTTGGCTTGCTCCATATTTATTTAAAAAGTCTCCCTTACCCCGGCAGCATCTATCTTAATCCCGGGCCCCATTGTTGTTGATATTGTAATACTTCTTAAGTATGTCCCTTTGCTTGTAGATGGTTTTGCCTTTATAATACTCTCTAACAATACAGTAAAATTTTCTTTTAGCTTGTTCACACCAAAGGAAATTTTGCCAAATGCAACGTGCACATTGCCTGCCTTATCAATCTTAAATTCTACCTTACCCGCCTTAATATCCTTTACTGCCCTGGCAATATCGAATGTTACTGTACCAAGTTTAGGATTTGGCATAAGCCCCCTGGGGCCCAAAACTTTTCCCAGCTTACCAACAGAACCCATCATGTCTGGCGTTGCAACAATAGCGTCAAAATCAAGCCAGCCCTTCGCTATCTTTTCAACAAGATCTTCTCCCCCTACAAAATCTGCGCCTGCATCTTTTGCCTCTTTTTCCTTTTCCCCCTTTGCAAAAACCAAAACCCTGACCTTCTTGCCAGTCCCATTAGGTAGTACTACAGTCCCTCTAACCATCTGCTCAGATTGTTTTGGGTCAATCCCTAATCTTACAGCCACATCCACTGTCTCATCAAATTTGGCCGTAGCTGTTTCAGGAAGCAGTTTCACTGCATCGTCAATATTGTAAAATTTATTTGTGTCTACTTTTGCAATAGCTGCGTTATAGTTTTTACCCATTTTAACCCTCCACTACTATTCCCATACTTCTTGCTGTACCTTCAATAGTCCTTACAGCAGCATCAAGATTTGCGGCTGTCAGGTCAGGCATCTTTAATTTTGCTATCTCTATAACCTGTTTTTTTGTAACCTTTCCTACCTTATCTTTATTCGGGTTTCCAGAACCCTTTTCCACACCCGCTGCCTTTATAAGAAGGATTGATGCGGGCGGTGTCTTTGTGATAAATGAAAACGACCTGTCCTGATAGACTGTAATAACAACAGGTATAATCATTCCTTCCTGTTTCTGGGTCTTGGCATTAAACTGCTTGCAGAATTCCATTATATTTACGCCATGTTGACCTAATGCCGGCCCAATTGGCGGCGATGGATTCGCCTTTCCAGCCGGAACCTGTAATTTAATCTGTGTAACAACCTTTTTTGCCATTTTAAACTCCTACCTTAAATTTGAAATTTGCAATTTGAAATTTGAAATTTTGTCCTTATGCCTTTTCTACCTGCACAAAATCGAGCTCTACTGGTGTTGCCCTGCCAAATATGCTAACCAAGACCTTTAATTTACCCTTCTCAGGCTTTACTTCATCTACAATACCAGCAAAATTTGTAAACGGTCCATCAACAACGCGCACGTTTTCTCCTCTTTCAAAAAGGACCTTGGGCTTTGGCCTTACTGCCCCTTCTTCCATTTGATGGGTTATCTTCTTTACCTCTTCTTCAGATATTGATTGAGGGGCTGTTGCACCGCCCACAAAACCAGTGACTTTAGGTGTCTCCTTTACAAGATGCCATGAATCTTCATTCAATTCCATATTTACCAGGATATAGCCTGGGAAAAACTTTCTGGATGTAGTTTTCTTTTCGCCTTTAACTAATCCTATAACCTTTTCTGAAGGCACTAATACCTCTGAAAAAAAATCGTCCATTTTAGCGTTTTTTATTCTTTCCTGAAGAGTAGCCTTTACCTTATTTTCATAACCTGAATATGTGTGAACTACATACCATTTCTTTGCCATATCTGTTAGTAATACCCCTGTATTTGGATAGATTAACCGAGTATCCACCTTATCAATTTAGAAAATATAAAATCCACAAATCCCAAGAAAATAGATATTACAAAAACCAACCCAATAACTACCCATGTAGAGGCAACAATATGTTTTTTTACAGGCCAGGTTACTCTCTGCAATTCCTGGTTTGCCTCTGATAAGAACTGTCTTGATCTGTCAATAAATTCCATCTTAACTCCTCTTTTCTTAAATAAAGTAGGCAGTATGCAGTAAGGAGTAGGCGGTTAAAAAGTAATTGCCTCTTTTCTGCTTACTGACTACTGCTTACTCCATACTTTTTTAACTGGCTGGCACACTAAGGGTGCCTATGCCAAGCTAAGCTTGGCAGGCCAGGAGGGATTCGAACCCCCAACACTCGGTTTTGGAGACCGACGCTCTAGCCGTTAGAGCTACTGGCCTATACGCTATCGCTCATTGAAAAATGCAAAGTGAAAATTTTAAATTGCAAAATGAAAACCTTTTCTTAAAATTTGCAATTTGCAATTTTCATTTTACAATTGCCGTAAGGCTGCTACTTTGCCTCTTTATGGACCGTATGCTTTCTGCAGTGTCTGCAATATTTTTTTAGCTCTAGCCTGTCAGGCGTTGTCTTTTTATTTTTTGTGGTTGTATAGTTCCTGTTCTTACAATCACTACATGCTAAAGTTATAATGTCTCTCATCTTTTCTCCATTTGGAACAAGGCGACCGTGTCGCCGTTTCTACGCCAACACGGTTGGCTTGCTCCATATTTATGCCAGTATCTTCGTTACCACGCCTGCTCCAACTGTCCTGCCGCCTTCTCTTATCGCAAATCTTAACCCCTCGTCCATTGCTATCGGCATGATGAGCTCTACTTCCAGATTGGTGTTGTCTCCTGGCATTACCATCTCCACCCCCTGCGGTAATGTGGCTACTCCGGTTACATCTGTTGTCCTAAAGTAGAACTGCGGTCGGTATCCATTAAAGAACGGCGTGTGTCTTCCGCCTTCTTCTTTTGTCAAAACGTATATCTCTGCCTTGAATTTGGTATGCGGGGTTATGCTGCCAGGTTTTGCAAGCACTTGTCCTCTTTCTACTTCTTCTTTCTTTGTGCCCCTTAATAGCACTCCAATGTTGTCTCCTGCCCTTCCTTCGTCAAGGAGTTTTCTGAACATCTCTATTCCTGTTGCTACGGTCTTCTGGGTCGGTTTTATTCCTACTATCTCTATTTCTTCTCCTACTTTTACGACGCCTCTCTCTACTCTGCCGGTTACTACTGTCCCTCTTCCAGATATGGAGAAGACGTCTTCTATCGGCATGATGAATGGCTTGTCTATGTCTCTTTTGGGCTCTTTTATGTAGCTGTCTACTGTGTCAAGTAGTTGTAAGATTGGGCCGCAGCTTTTGCATTCTTTTTTGCCGCATCCGCATTCTAATGCCTTTATTGCGCTTCCTTTTACTACTGGTATTTCATCTCCAGGAAATTTGTATTTGTTTAATAGTTCTCGGACTTCAAGTTCTACTAAATCCATGAGTTCTTTGTCGTCTACCATATCTACTTTGTTTAAGAATACTACTATGGCTGGAACTCCTACTTGTCTTGCCAATAGTATGTGCTCTCTTGTCTGGGGCATTGGGCCGTCTGCTGCGCTTACGACAAGGATTGCGCCGTCCATCTGGGCTGCTCCGGTTATCATGTTCTTTACATAGTCTGCATGGCCAGGGCAATCCACATGGGCATAGTGCCTTTTGTCTGTCTGGTATTCTACATGGGAGATGGATATGGTTAATCCCCTTTCTCTTTCTTCAGGGGCCTTGTCTATGTTTTCGTATGCCAGAAATTCTGCCAATCCTCTGGTGCTTAATACCTTTGTTATTGCCGCTGTCAGGCTTGTCTTCCCGTGGTCTACATGCCCTATCGTTCCTATGTTGATGTGCGGCTTTGTCCTGTCAAATTTGGCCTTGCTCATAAAACCTCCCCTATTAAAGATTGTTCAAACCGTTCAAGCCGATTAAACGGTTTCAACGGTTTGAACTGCTTGAACTTTCTATTTCTGTTTCTGGAGCCCACGACCGGGATTGAACCGGTGAACCTCTTCCTTACCAAGGAAGTGCTCTACCAACTGAGCTACGTGGGCCTAAAACGGTTTAAACCGTTCAAACCGTTTAAACGGCTTAAACTGGTTTCATTGGAGCGGGTGAAGGGAATCGAACCCTCGCATCCAGCTTGGAAGGCTGGAGTTCTACCATTGAACTACACCCGCATTAAGTCGCTTTGCTCCATTGTAAATTGAAAATTGAAAATTTTAAATTGTAAAATTATTTCTTTAAAATTTGCATTTTGCAATTTGCATTTTCCATTTTGCAATGAGCCATGCAATGGCTTCTTCTGGTGGAGAGGGGAGGATTCGAACCTCCGTAGGCAGAGCCAGCAGATTTACAGTCTGCCCCCTTTGGCCACTCGGGTACCTCTCCTAATATTAGCTATGAAGCTATTGAGCAATCGAGCTATCAAGAAAAGGATTTAAAAGCTCGATAGCTATGTAGCTTGATAGCTCAGCAACTTCTCCTGGAGCTGGCGATGGGATTCGAACCCGCAACCTGCTGATTACAAATCAGCTGCTCTACCATTGAGCTACGCCAGCAAAAACTCAAACCAAATCATTATAAAAATTTGGATTCTTCTCAGAAACAGGTTGGAGAACTGAAGCTATTATTTATAAGACATTTCTTAAGTAGTTGTCAAGATTTTTCTTATGTTTTTCTTATGTTTCTTTATATATATCTGAATATATATCTGATTTGTTGGATGCGTTTCAGGAACCATGAGGTTTACAGATGGGCCTAAACTTCCATTATCTCTTTTTCTTTATGTTTTAAAATATCATCAATTCTGGCTGTATATTTATCTGTTACTTCCTGAATCTGATTCTGAAACTTCTTTAAATCATCCTGGGATATTGTTTTGTCCTTTTCCAGTTTCTTCACTTCTTCATTGGAATCCCTTCTAATATTTCTTATCGTTATCTTGCAATCTTCTGCTGCCTTTTTTGCCACCTTCACTATTTCCTTACGCCGCTCCTCTGTAAGTTGAGGGATAGAAAGGCGGATAATCTTTCCATCATTGGTAGGATTAAGCCCCAAATCTGCGGCTTTAATAGCCTTTTCTATACTACCTAAAACACTTATGTCCCAGGGCTGAATTGTAATAAGTCTACTCTCTGGAACCGACATGGTAGCAAGCTGATTTAATGGCGTCACTGTGCCGTAATAATCCACCTTTACACCGTCCAGTATGGCGAGCGAGGCCCTTCCTGTGCGGAGTTTAACAAGCTCGCGGTGGAAGGCGTCTATCGCCTTTTCCATTTTATCCTTCATATCTTTAAAGATTGCTTCATTCATTTCAATTGTCGCCTATTATTTCTCTTACTTTACAATAGTGCCAACCTTTTCCCCTTTTACAATCCTCTCTATGTTGCCCTTTGTCTTCAAATTAAATACTATTATAGGAAGTTTATTATCCATACAAAGTGTTATTGCAGTTGCATCCATAACCTTTAACTCATTTTTTAAAACATCTATGTAAGTAAGCTCTTCATATTTCTTTGCATTTTTATGCTTTACAGGGTCTTTATCATAGACTCCATCAACCTTTGTTCCCTTCAGTATAACATCCGCGTGTATTTCCATAGCCCTCAGCGATGCAGCTGTGTCAGTTGTAAAATATGGATTGCCTGTGCCAGCGGCAAATATTATTATTCTTTTCTTTTCAAGGTGCCTCACTGCCCTGCGTCTTATATATGGCTCTGCCAATTCCTTCATCTCTATGGCAGACATAACACGAGTAAATATGTCTTTTTTTTCGAGGGCGTCCTGAAGCGCAAGCGCATTTATAACAGTTGCCAGCATCCCCATATAGTCAGCAGTTGCCCTGTCCATACCATTTGCACTTGCTGCTATGCCTCTAAATATATTTCCCCCGCCGATGACAATTGCCACCTCCACACCCAGACCGTGCACATGCTTTATCTCTTGAGAAATATCATCTATAATCTTTGCGTCCAAACCATAATTCAGGCTGCCCATCAGGGCCTCACCAGAGAGCTTCAAGAGAATACGTTTAAACTTTGGTTTGGACATAGTTTGTTAAAATTCTGAGTTTAGAGTTGAGAATTAGGAACAAGAATACAAAAAAACTGTCTAAGATTTCTTAAACCACATTGACCAGAAACCAACACTGCTCGTTCCGTTACAGCTTGTTATGCCGAAATTTGTTCCAACCGCCTTAAGGGTTTTATGTTATTCCCCCTCGCCGACTTTAAACCGCACAAACCGCTTAACTGCCATATTCTCGCCGAGCTTTGCCATTATATCGGTTAGAAGTCCTTTGACTGTAATATCTGGATTTTTTACAAATGATTGCTCTAACAGACATACTTCCTGGAAAAACTTTTCTATCTTGCCATCAACCATTTTTTCTACAACCTTTTCTGGCTTGCCAGATTCAAGGGCCTGCGTCCGGTATATAGCTCTCTCTTTTCCAATTACATCCTGAGGAATATCCTCCCTCTTTACATATTGAGGATTCAGCGCCGCAATATGCATTGCTATATCTTTTGCAAATGATTGAAACTCATCAGTCTTCGCAACGAAGTCTGTCTCGCAATTAACCTCAACAAGGACACCAACCTTTCCCCCTGCATGAATGTAGGAGCCCACTATACCCTCAGAAGTAGCCTTATCTGCCCTTTTAGTTGCTGATGCCAGACCTTTTTCTCTGAGAAAGGTAACAGCCTCTTCGAAATTCAGCTTAGACGCTGCAAGCGCCTTTTTACAATCCATAATCCCAGCTCCGGTCTTCTCCCTCAATTCTCTGACCATTTCCGCCGATATTTCCATAAAACCTCCCAAAAAATACTAACTCTTTCACTTTCTGGCCTTTTACGAAAGAATCGAAACTTTGATACTCTCTATTTAGTTGACCCTGAAAAAAATGCGTGGCAACTGATTATACCGATTTTTAAAAGATTACACTGATTATCAACTCTTTGATTCTGCAATATCTTTAACCGGTGTAATCTGATTGTAATCTGTGCAATCAAGTCCATGATGAATTTTTCAGCATGAACTATTTAAGATATTACACTAACTTCTGTTGCTGTCGGCTTTGCGCTCGTCTGTTTATCTGTCACAGCCTGCAGGTTCTGCTCGTAAATCTGATTGCCTTCTATGCACGCATCTGAAATAGCTGAAGCAAACAACTGAATAGCCCGGATGGCATCATCGTTCCCAGGAATAATATAATCAACATTGTCAGGACTGCAATTCGTATCAACAACAGCAGCAACTGGTATACCAAGCCTCTTTGCCTCTTTTATCGCAATACCCTCTTTTCTTACATCAATCACAAACACTGCGCCAGGCAATTCCGTCATATCCTTTATACCCTTCATATACTTTTCAAGCTTAATCCTTTCCCTCTCAAGCAGAAGGGCCTCTTTCTTAGTTACAGCCTCCATTCTACCTTCTGTCTTCATAGCTTCAAGTTCATTAAGCCTGTCAATGCCTTTCTTTATTGTCGAAAAGTTTGTAAGCATGCCGCCAAGCCATCTTTGAGTCACATATAATGCGCCGCATCTCTTAGCTTCTTCCTCAATTGCTGATTGCGCCTGCTTTTTTGTGCCAACAAAAAGGACTTTCTTATTTCCAGCAGTAACCCCCTTAATAAAATCATATGCGGCCTTAAACATCTTTACAGTCTGCTGAAGGTCTATAATGTAAATACCATTCCTTGCCCCAAAGATATAGGGCTTCATCTTTGGGTCCCATCTCTTTGTCTGGTGCCCAAAGTGCACACCTGCCTCCAAAAGTTGTTTCATTGTAACATATGCCATACTTCCTCCTTTTTGGTTTTCCCTGAACCAGAAGGGGTCAGGGTTTCTCCTCCACCATCTTCACATTGTCTCAAGAATCTTGATTAATCAAGCCACCTCTCAAGACAATCCAATGGTGTGCGAATTTGTTTAGCCTATTTTTTTAGCATAATACTTTTTGAATTGCAAGATTAAATAATACAAACGCAAGAAATGGCTTTAGACCCGCCTGAGGCAGACGGACAACGAGGCACGCTTAGAGCGTGCAGCGATCGGCAGCGATCGGTGTCAGGCCTTGGCAGCGATCGGTGTCAGGCCTTGAAACTTGAATCAAGCTCCATGACAAGCCTCGCCAACCCCTTGTCTTCAGCCATCTCCTCTTTTAATCTGAATGACGCCTTGCTTATGGTACTAAAATGTATACCTCCAAATATCTTGCCTATTTCTGTATTGCTAAGCCCCGAGTATCTGTGTATAAAATAAAGAGCTACTTTCCTTGCTATATTATCCTTTCGCCCCTTTTCCTTGATTGCCACCTCCTCCG
>Ga0209212_1001008_pt1 | contig 49330 bp, 46 predicted proteins | sample RifGroC2_FD_183996 | JGI IMG/M metagenome (GOLD analysis project Ga0209212, IMG submission 183996) | Groundwater microbial communities from Rifle, Colorado, USA - Groundwater C2 (SPAdes) (version 2) | ecosystem: Environmental > Aquatic > Deep subsurface > Groundwater | place: Rifle, Colorado... | reverse complement strand
CCCCAGTTACAATAACTGCTGGTACCCGGTTCGGTACAGGCGCCTTTGCTCACGCACTCGGCGTACTGCGCCACAGTGACGGCCGTTTTTGCCATCTGAAAGGTTTTAACGGTTACCTCGTGAGCAGGGTTAGCGTCTTCAAAACCTTCTTCACCGCTGTCGGTCCCCATAGTGAACTTCCCGCCGCTGATGGTGACCCACTCTGCCGGCTTGGCAGGCGCACCGGTAGACGGATCGTTAACCGCCGCAGCGTTAGGCTCAGGGATATTGATGTCAGCTTCGCCGCCCGACGCTTTAAGGGATTCTATCGCGCTGTCCGCCACCGCGTCGCGCAGGTCGGCCGGGGGACGTACTCCGCCGTTGTACTTGGCCGTCAGCACCGCTATCCCCAGCAGCGGCACCGCCGCCGCAAACATTATTCTTTTATCCATAACGCCTCCTTACAAATGTTGTGTGAATAGCATACCAGTATACCAGCGTAAGCGCATGGGCCCAAAGCCTCACGATGCATAAGGTCATCAATAAGCGGAAAGTGGTGACCTTTGGGGTCCTGTGAGGTAATGGCCCGTACGGAACCAGATCATGCTCAAGGGCACGGTTGTATCCATCTTCTCCGGCAGCGCGCCGGGCGCGGTTCAGGCACGCGCCTGGCGCACTCCCCTCCGTAAACTGACTTGCTGCAACAGATCTGTAACCAAGGGCCAAGTGGTCAAGTGCCAAAAGGCCAATAACACTTACCTCGCAAGGCGGAAGCCGACGCCGACGTCGCGGCAGCCGGGGTCGCCGTTGTAGCGGTAATCGGCCCGCAGGCGATTGGCCCCCCCGCTGAGGAATGATCCGCCGCGCGCCACCCGGCGGGAGCCCGCACCTTCAAACGCACTGCCGTCAACAGGTGCGCCTTCATACGAATCCTGGTACTTGTCCTGCACCCACTGCCAGACATTGCCGGACATATCGCATAAACCCTGCGCCGTATTCCCCTTGGGTTTGGAGCAGACCGGCATGGTGACGTCGGTATTGAACACGGCCAGTTCGCTGGTCGGCTTTTCATTGCCCCAGGGATATTTCTGGCTCCTACCGCCGCTGGTGGCCGCGTATTCGAACTCGGCCTCGCTGGGGAGCCTGGCACCTTTGAACTTGGCATAGGCCTGCGCCTGGTTCCAGTTCACGCAGTTGACCGGGTGACTTCCGCGGCCGGTCTTGCCCCAGTTGCAATAACCGCCGGTGGTCGGTTCCGTACAGGCGCCTTTGCTCACGCACTCGGCGTACTGCGCCACTGTAACAGCCGCTTTGGCCAGCTGAAAGGTTTTAATGGATACCTCGTGAGCAAAGTTGGCGTCTTCGAAACCTTGTTCGATGCTGGTGGTCCCCATGGTGAACTTCCCGCCGGGGATGGTGACGTACGCTGTCGGGGCGGCAGGCTCCACAGGTTCCATATAACCTTTGGTAAAACCTCCGGCCACTTCAGCCTTGGCTGCCGGCGCGTCCGGCGCGGTGGCCCCGGCGTAACCTTGCAGCGCGTCCAGCGCTCCGCCTGCCTGGGCCTGAACGGCCATGGCAGCCAGCATAGTGAGACCTGCAACCGCGCTTAGTATGGTTATCTTTTTCATTCTATTCTCCTCCTGCAGGCTTCTTGCCTGTGCTGATAGTGTACAACAAGCACCGCCGCAGCGCCTGAGGCAAAGGGGCAAATTTTATAGGCAGTATTGCTTACGCCCACCCGGGGTGGGCAAAAAGGCGTTTTGATGACCCGTCGGGGCATTGACTTCGGCGGAGGGCGCTGGTATAATGTCTATAGGTACAGGAGGGTTTGTCATGAAAACCAGACTATTGAGAAGTGTGTCTTTAATATTCGCCTTAGCCGTTCTCGGTTTTATGGCCGTTTCCGCGCGGCACGCCGGAACCGCCAACGCAGCCGACAACTCCGGCGACCAACAGCAGAGTTCCGGCGGCTGCTGCAGCTGAAAGACGCCAGGGATGCTGGCCTTTAGTATCCACGGCGTGGTGGGGCCTGCCCGGACGCCACCTGTGAAACCATGTTTTGCAACGGCGACAGGTCCATGCCGGGCGTAACCACAAGAGGAAGGCTGGCCGCGATATTCCCCGCAGCCTGGCCCGAAATATCCGCCACATAAGTGGCGACTTTTTCATCCCCGGCCAGGACCCGCAGTGCTTCGTCCTTTACGGCGGCGGGCGGCGGGTTGGTGTTAAGTGCCTCCAGTGAGAGCTCCACTATAGCTTTCAGCACCTCCGGATCGGTGGTGCAGCGCACCAGTTCCGCGCGCACCTCCGGCAGGGCCATAACTCCGCGTACCCACTTATAGGCATCCCTGTCCTTTTCATACTGTGTTTTCAGCGCCATGTACCTGTCCATCCGGGCGAAATCAGAGTCCACCCCGCGGAGCGCGGGATACTTTGCCATATATCTGCGGCCGAGCGCGCTAAGGTAATTCTGATAGCGTCCAATTTCGCGGTCATGTCTGCGCAGAAAATCCAGTTCGTGCCGTTTTCCCGCGGATGATGCATCCGTCGCCTTCAGCGTTTCCCGTCCGGGCTCGTCGTCGTTGCGGACAAGGGACAGGGAGTCCCTGCGTTCCACTACTTCCGAAGCGTGGCGGGGTTCGGAGTATTCTGCATTCTGCTTGGTACGGCGCTTCTGAAAAAGCGCCGGCGCGGCCTGCCGGCCGGCGGTGACAGTCTCTTCTTCCTTGTTTTCTGTAGCCCTCATGAAGCCATAAATGAGCAACGGCACAACGAGAAGCAGAAGCAGGACTACAAACACCATGTCATCGGACTTTTTATTCGTCATAATTCAACCTTCCTTAATGAGGCCGGCGGCCGGCCGTCTTAGATATCCGGCGCTCTTAATAGCCGCCAGCACCACCAGCGAATCAAACAGCGCCCCGAACGCTATGCCGGCGGCCGTGCCCGCTCCGGCGGCCTGCGTGTAATAAGCCCAGCAATGGTTGGTAACGCCCCAAAGGTCGGCCCAGAACACGCAAGCCGTCCCGGTAAAAAGGACGGCGGCGTCCGCCTGGCGGCGGTCGGTTCCAGGAAACAAGACCAGGGCGGCGAGCAACAGCGGCGGTATGCTGGCCGGCACGCCCAGTTTCAGCGCGAGGAAAGGCGTAAAAACGCAATAAAACGTAATAACCCACGCCGGATATAACCACCTCGCAGCCTGCCGCGCGAACGGCAGGGCCGTGTTCTTTTCAGTGGCCTTTCGTGAAAGACGATCTATCACCAACGCTCCCAGCGGCCAGGCGGGAATGATCCAGAGCGGAGGCTTCTCCCCGGTATAATAGGACCAAAGCCCGGCATTGACGCCCCATGACTCCGCCAGATAACCATAAAGAGACGCGGTCGCGACTATAAGGCAGTCCCTGCCGGGCTCTGAGTAAAGCGGAACGGCGTAAAGGGTCAGCGCCGCGATCCCTCCCAGCAGGGCCATCTCCGCCAGAGTCTTCATTGCTGTCGTCCCTCCGGAGCGAAGGTTAGCCGCCGCCATGTTGAACGCGCCGGCTATAAGGTCGGCCCGCAGGATACCGAGTGCCGCGAAAACAAGGAGCACCGCGGCGAGATATATCTTCCCGTGACGCTGGAATTTCATAGCCGCCGGCTCCATAAGAGGCTCCCGGACGCGGAGACTATGGCGATGAGCTGGGACGTCTTAAGATAGGCCGTGTCTAAAATACCGGGACCTCCCCCCCTGACGAAATCCACGGAGAAACGCAGCGCGGAATAAGAAACTATCCCCATCAGGAACGCCGCCCCGGGTTTGTGCCGGCCAGCCTTCAGGCGGACAAGGATGGAAAGGAAAATAAGAAAGCTTCCCAGGGACTCAAATATCTGGGTAGGATACAGTTTTTCCCCGAGCAGCGCGCCGCCCACGGCACAGCTGGGGGCAGTAAAAACTATCTCCCACCAGCCCGTAGTCGGTATACCGTGGCAGCAGCCGTGCTGCAGGCAGCCCAGGCGCATCACCGCCAGGCCGAGCATGGCTGACAAGCCGAAAATATCCGCTATCCCCCTGAAGCTTATCCTTTTTGCGCGGCAGTAGGCGTAAATGCAGGCGAAAGCGCCCCAGAAAGAGCCCCAGAAAGAGCCGCCCTGGTTCCGTTTTGTCGCCAGCAACGCTGTCAGATTGTGAAAAATGCCGCCATTGTAGAGTACAGCGTATAGCAGAAGCGCGCCGCTTATGGCGCCTAATGACATAACCGATACCAGGCCCCAGGAGTCGTCCTGGGAGAGCCCCATACGGCGCCGGAAACTCCAGAAGCAAAAAACCGCGGCCAGCCCGGCCAGCGCCGAAAAAACCGGAGCCGCGAAGACGTCAAAACCGGCGGCGGAAAAAAGGATCGGCCTCATGGCTCCCTCCACGGAGCCGGGCACGCGGCGGAAAGGAGCAGGAGAACGGACAGGAACAATATCCCGGAGTACTGCGAAAGACCGCCATGCCGCGTATAAAACGACTCGCAGTCCAGAAGCCGTACATCCGAGGTAAGAACCCCTTGTTCCTCCGGTCCCAGGCGTGACAAGATGCGCCCGGCCGGGTCTATTACGGCGCTCATGCCGGTGTTAACCGCCCGCAGTAGGAACCGGCGGGTCTCTATCGCCCGCAGGGCGCTAAGTTCCAGATGCTGCCGCGGCTCCATGCCGCGGCCGAAGCGCGCCTCATTGGTGAGGTTGAACAGCACATTGGCCCCTTCCCGGACAAATTTCCCGGCAATTCCGGTATGGATATCCTCGTAGCAGATAAGCACCCCGGCACGGATCCCGGAAAAACTTATGGGCCGCGCGGCTGCGCCGGCGGAAATATTATCCGCGTACGGGAAGACCTTACGCAAAACCGGAAAATCCTCCGCCAGCGGAAGATATTCCCCGAAGGGGAAAAGCCGGCGCTTCTCCACCAGGCCGAGCAGCTTCCCCGCCGGCCCTGTGACGAACGCGATATTCCGCCGTATCCCCCCCCCCGGCGCCTGGCCCCCGCCGCTATTGGCGGGACTGCCTTCCGCGCCCATGAGGATATTCGTCCGGAACGGCACATCGGCCATTAGCATCCGCTCAAATTCAGGCATAAAGACAGGCTCCGTCCCGGAGGAGCTTTTCACAATCTCATATCCCGCCACGCGGTCATAAACAGATTCGGGCCAGACTACAAGGTCCGGGCTGTTCTTTTTGATGGCTTCGGCCGTCAGACGGCGGTAAACAGCAAGAGTCTCCGGCTCCCCGGGCAGCATGGCCCCCTGGATCAGCGAGACTTTAACAACCGGCGAATTGCCGGCGGGCCGCCCGATAAGGGAATCCACCCATTTTATGCGTGAAACACCATACCACTCGTTGAGAAGAACCAGCGCGCAGAAAGCGGTGAAAACAGCCGCGGGATAGCGCGGAATGCCGAGCTTCCACGCGCTGTTAATTCGCCAGCGGCGGAGCAGCGGCTTCAGCAGCATATAAGCGGCCGCATTAAACCCCATTATGAGCCATGTAAGAGCGTCTGGACCTAAAAAGTCAAGTATCTGGACCTGCGGGAGGTGAAAGAATTGTGTGTTAGCGAAGTGGATGGGGAAAATCGCGGGGAAGAAGTGTTCTATTGTTGTCATTACCGGCGCGGCGGTGCATAAGAGCGCTGTCTCCCGGCTCAAGTCGAGGCGTTTTGACAGGTGCAGGCTTAGAATGTTGGCCGTGCAGGCAAGAAGCGCGAACATCAGCCCGTGCCAGGCGCAAACGGCCAGGAACGGCAGCATAGCCGGCGCGAAGGGGATCCCCAGAAACCGGGAGAGGGGCGCGGCAAGCCAATGCAGGCCAGCTATCCAGAAAAATCCGCCGAAAATCCATCCCTGAAAAAACGCTTTCTTCCAGTCACCTTTAAGAATTAGCCAGAAAAACGGCACGAACACGAACCAGAACATCCAGCCGTAATTCCCCGGCCAGAAACACATCCCCGCCGCGGCGCCAGCCGCGGCAAGCAGCCAGAAGTCCGCGCTCCGGGTATATGCATTTAGCCGTGCCATTATCCGGGTATCACCTTATTGCGAGTTAGCGCGGGCCGGAGAGGAGGCGCTGTTCGGCTAAATACTCAGGATCTTTTTGAATATCCTGTTCTTCTTCGAGAAGCGGCACGAGCAACTCTTTCGCCGCGTCCTTGCTAAGTTTTTTCTTCTTGTGCTGTTTCAGAATGTTGTTGGCCTTTTTGCGCAGATCATACAGGCGGGACTCAAAGGCATACAACCCCGGATCAGAGGCCGCCATCTTTTTTAAGGCCGCCTTTTGAGCCTCGTCCACCGCGGCGCAAGATCCGCCGGGGGTTACCGCGCCGGCTCCCTGGAATATCTGGCTGTATACGGCCGCCGCCCCCCCAAGAAGTGCGGCGGATAAAAGCCCCGCGCATATCATTTTAATCATACGGTCCTCCGGAAGTGCAGTCGATCATTTATTTTATCTTGCAACAATAGATTTGATGATGTTCGTTAAGGCCGGGATACTCGTGTGAAGCGAATCCCCATACCACTTCGTCGCCTGCGCACGTGGCGGCGTACCAGAGCCCGTTATTTGAGTGAATAAGATCGTTTCCTGGCGTATAGCCGTCGAGGGACTGGCGCCCCGAAGGCCGCCAGACGCAATTGGCGGTGTCTATCATAAAACCGCCCAAGGACCCCCAGGCTCCGCTCTTGAAGCCGCGAAATTGCCTGAGCGAGGTGTTGAAATAAAGCGCCCCTTCCACTCCGGGGGGATCGGCGGGATAGCGGCCGGGCCTGAACAGACCGGTCATATCCAACTGCGTCTCCGGATTGCTGGTGCCTACGCCGACGCCGCCGTTATCCCTGGCCAGAACGGTTTTGCCGACCACGGTCATGTTCGTATATATCCCCACCGGGGACGGATAGTAGGTATCCAGCGTGAGGGTTTCAGCTCCTGTCATTTTCGCTCCGGCGCAGACCGCCGCCAGCACCAGGCAGGCCACCACCTGCGCACGGCTGACCGTGATCTCCTCCGGTATCCTGATCTTGTAACTCATAGTTTTCTGCTCCCTAAGTTCTGACGTTAAGGACCTCCAGCGGCAACGGCTTTTAGTCCGCGGCGAAACTTATCCGGCAGGCAGGCGGAGTGCCATAGAATGCCGCGCTGGTCCCGGCCGGAACGCAGCCCAACTGGGCCGCGGTAGGCGAGCAAGACCCGCCGGGATAACCGTTGTCCAGCAGACAACCCCAGATCTGCGCGCGCGTGCCTTCCAACTTGCCCGCGCTCTGCTCGCGCCGCGCGACGCGGCTGTGCATGGTCTTTATCTGCAAACTCCAGTTTATTATCTGCGCGCAGGTGGTCATCAGAAGCGCGACCCCTATTAAGATATAAAGCAGAACTTGTCCTCTCCGCAATTTCATTTCATAGTCCCCTCTGCAATTGGGCGGAAACGGAGCCTGTAATCTCTTCTTTGCCCCACAGTATCCAGTAGTTCATGTCCACTATGTTCAGGCTCTCCCCCCTCACCCTGAACGAGTAAATAAGGGTTGTCCCCTCGGAGGCCGTTATAACGGCCTGCCTGTCCTGGTTCCCCGCGGCCGCCCCGCCACAGTTGAACCCGGAAAAGCTAAGAGGAACCGGAACGGAGCCGGAATACCTGTAGAGGATATTCCCTCCGGGCGCCACACAATAAATAAAATAACCGGCCGGCTTGTCGGCTACCACGGGCGTTTCAAGGTCAAGCCTGTTTACATTGATAAATCCTTTCAACACTTTGGAATCCCCCCCCGCAGGCTCCAGCACCGCCGTGGCGGAGCGTATGTCGCGTTTGAAAAGTTCGGAGGCGTAGACGCCGTCTCCGGCCAATTTCCCGGCGATCAACTGCCGGGAGTGGGCCGCTATAACGGTGGTCTGCAACGAGAGCATGGCGACAAAAGCCATAGAGGCAAGTCCCATGGCTATTATAACCTCGGGAAGGGTGAACCCCGCACGGTTACTGTTGCGGAAGCTCCCAACTGGTCTCGATTCTGACATTTGACACGTTCCTGCCGTGGTAATCCTTTATGCTTACGGTATATTTCAGTGTGGCTTTGTAGTCTGCCCGCAGGCCTGCCGGGAGCCGCGAGGTTACGTCGTGCACACCTGGGCTAAGCGCCCAGCAGGAAGCGCAGGAACTGTCTTCCGGCATATGCCAGGGCGGAAATCCCGGGGCATTGGACACAATTGACGTGTCGGCCGTGACATAATTATTAAGGTGCTCCCTCAGCGCCGCGGTCTCCACGGACAGGTCGTAACGCAGCTTGTCCGATCTTTTAACCATGAAAGTGCTCAGCATGACATTGCCTATGACCGCCGCGGCCATCACCAGTATCATGGCTCCCACTACCACCTCTATCAGCGTCGAGCCGTTCCTATACCTCATATCAAATGCCGCCACAACGCATACCCTTCCATTGCCGCGGCTAAATGGTAGTATTTTCCGGCGTAAAACGCATGGGTCCAAAGCCTCACGACGCGCAGGGTCATTGATAAGCGGAAAGTGGTGACCTCCGAAGTCCTGTAATGTAAGGGGACGCTTTCACCTGTGAATTTGATATTATGTGCCTACTTGAAATATGCCTGTCCCTTCCTACAATGAGATGCTGGTTTTCAGCCTGCTGGTCTGCGTAACGCAGTTGGCCGTGCTCGCGCGGTTCTTTCTGCGCCTGAAGTGGGATTCAGTGAAGCCCCGCGTGGCGCAGGCGATACCTGTTTCCGTAATTATTCCGTGTAAAGGCCTGAGCGAGGAGCTGGCGGATAATGTCGCCGCGTTCCTGGAGCAGGATTATCCCGCAGGAGTCGAATATGTTTTTGTGACGCCGGCCGAGTCCGACCCGGCCTTTGCGTATCTTACAGGCCTGGTCCGCAAGTACCCGTCCGCGAAAGCGAAGGTGCTGTCTTCGGACGCGGTTCCGGTCTCCTGCAGCGAGCAGATTCTCAACATGCTGCACGGCGTCCGCAATGCCGACGTGAAGTCCCGGGCGCTGGTGTTTGTGCCTTGCGACGTCAGGGTGCCGGCGGGCTGGCTCGGGGAACTTGTGGCGCCGCTGGCCGATCCGGCCGTCGGCGCGGCAACGGCTCCGATGCTCTACCAGCCGGATTCCGGCAGTCTCTGCAAGAACCTGCGCTGCATCTGGACGGCTTTAGGTATCCCCTATCTTGAATTAGCAGGCTGCGTGGTCGGACATTCATTCGCCGTGCTGACAAAGAACTTCTCCGCGTTCGGCATTGAGGGCGCCTGGTCGAAAGCTATAAACGATGATCTGACCTTTACCCGCATGGTCAGGAAGGCCGGGAAAAAGGTGGTATACGCCTATAGGGCTTTCCCCACATCCGGAGAAAAGTGCGGCTGGCGGCCGCTTGTGGGGATGTTTAATAAGTGGATGGTGCATTTTAAGTATTACAACCCCCCGATATGGGCTATGGGAGCTTCGCTTACCATTTTTAAGGTATATTCCGTGTTCCGGGCCGTGTCCTGCGGCGACTGGCTTCCGCTGGTGATCCTTCTTGCAGGGGATATCCTGCACGTATATGCGGCCCTTACCCTGTTCCAAAGATATTTCGGAAGCCGCTTTTTTGCGGCAGACGGTCCGGCCCTGAAACATTTCCCCTGGATGGCCTTGACGGGGCCTTTTCTTCTTCAGCCGGTATATGCCGCAAATTTTCTGGTATCCTGCTTTTCCAGCACCATGCGGTGGGGCGGCTATACCTACCGCATAAAGGGACCCTGGTCCATATCGGTGTCTCCACCTTAAGGGTAGCGGCTCCATGGCGCTACTTTGCCTGAAACGGCGCGCCCCGTCATTTATCGGGTAATTTCATTCGGTCTCGATGGGGCTTATGAAGCCTTGGTTCTGGGTCCTGAAACCCAGGTGAAAGTATTCCTGTATCCTGCGCATATCCTGCGAAAGCGCCTCTATGGCGGCCAGGCGCAGGTCCTGGTCGGAAGAGCGTTCGGCTATCTCCTCCAGCACGTCCCGCACCCGCTGGTCGTGGCTGACGGCGGCGAGGGCCAGTATGGCGGGCAGGCGCACGGCCTTGGGCTGGCTGCCGCTCCGATCCCTGGCGATGTCGAATACAAGGTCTTTAACGTCGGAGCCTGGCAGCGCGCGATAGAGGCTCTTTATCGTTTCGGCCTTGGTCTCTTCGTCCTCGTCGCCGTATTTCAGCAGGTCCTTGAGCATCTCGCGCGGCCCAGGGTCCGTTACGCTGCCCCAAAGCGCCCAGATGGCGGCGCGCCGGGCGGCGGCGTCCCGCTCCTCGCGCCTCACTGCGGCTACCAGGAAGTCCTGACAGCGCGAATTCACGCCGGCGGCGTCCCAAAGCGCTTTATAGGCCATCACCCGCAGCTCCCCGGGCTGGTCGCCGAAACGGATTACGTCCTGGAGGGCGTCCTGTGCCCTGGAATTGGAGCGGGGATAGGAAAGCACGCGCGCGGCTTCCACGCGGATATCGGCGCGTTCGCCGGCGTTCTTAAGGACAGCTATCACCAGCTCGCTGGTGCCGTTGGCGAGGATGTAGCGTCTGGAGGCCCTGACGGCGGCCTTGCGGACCTCGGGGGCGGGGTCGCGCAGCAGGTCGCGCAGCTCAGCCTCGGTCAGTTGGCGGCTCTTGGCGAACCATGTGACACTAGTGTTCTCCAAGTCCGCGGCGCATGCCGGGGCGTAATGCGAAGCCGCCAGCAGCATAAGGCCGGCGGCGAGGGTGATGTTCGTTTTCTTCATGTGGTTTTCCTCCTGTAAAACTGTCCATCCACAGTAATAGCGTACCAGAAACGCCGCCGCGGCGCATGAGGCTGAAGGGCAGATCTTATGGGCCGGATAGCTTACGCCCGCAGGGGTGGTCAAGAACGGGCTTCTGATGCCCCGGTGGGTCACCCCGATGCAGCGGATCTATAATTTTCCACCGACGGCGCACCTGGGGTCAGCTCGCTCCTTGGGACATCTGGCTGAGGCCGGATACACACCCGTATTTATTTAAAACCGCTAAAGCCTGCGGCGACAGGGCCGAAGTCCCCAAGCCGACCGGTGAAGCTTATTTTTTAGCGCTGATCACCGTGATAACATATCTTTCGCGCTTAAGGTTCTGGTCAAGAATCACCAGGCCTTGGGACTTGTAGTACTCAAGGTCCTTCTTGAAGTCTTTTTTTAATTCGCTGTACGGAAGATAAGGCAGGCTGTGCCATCGCATTATCTCAAACGAGTCAGGCATCGTGAAAACTATAGTGTAAACATAAGCGTCAAAATCAAACTCCTTTACGGCGCTTGAAACCGCGTAACCCTTCCCTTTCAGGCCGGAAACCGCGTAATCCATGGCCTCCTGGGCGTCCGTCCCGCTGGAATATCTGCTACTCCTGAAGGTGAACAGCTTCAGGCTCTTCTGAAGCGCTAAAACCGGAACGGACGGTTGTGGAACGACGGCTTTGTTCCCGCACCTAAAGAGTTCCGCCGCATTCGCGTACAGGTCTTTCCCTTCTATCCCGGTTTTCAGGGCCGCAGAAATGTCCGCGCCTTTCGCGCCCGGCGCGTCCGGCGCGGGGGCCCCGGCGTAACCCTGCAACGCGGCCAGCGCTCCGCCGGCCTGGGCCTGGACGGTAGAGGCCGCCAGTATGGTGAGACCCGCAACCGCGCTTAGTATGGTTATCTTTTTCATTTTCCCTTTTCCTCCTGTCAGACTTCCTGCCTGTACTGATAGTGTACAACAAGCTCCGCCGCAGCGCCTGAGGCGAAAGGGCAAGTTTTATAGGCATGATTGCTTACGGCGCCCCGGGGTGGGCGAAAAGGCGGTTTTGATGTCCCGACGGGTCACCCGGACTAAAAGCCTGTGATTTTTCGAAGGCCGGATCGCCGCGTGAAGGCACGACGAATATGTATTCAGCCTCCCCCGCGTAATCCTGTTCCAGGAACGCGGCTATGTTAACGGGTGAAGCGGGTGGATAAAGGCGCTGCTGCGCCGTGTCTATGGACAAGAGGGGCACATCACGGGCCGCCGCGCACGCACCGCACGCTGAAGTTGTTGTTTGCCTTGCCTGCCACGCCTACTAGGCCACCGCTGTACACGAACCATGCATTGAGGCTGTCGGTGGCGTATGTGGTGGAAGTCCAATAATAAGACCACGAAAAAACAAAGGCCGCGGAGTAGCCCGGCCACCAGCCCCATTGATATATGCTCATAAGCTCGCGCACATTGGGCAGCCGCCAGTCGGTATAGCCCGCATACGCCATGCCGTTGAGCGTCACCGTGCAGCTTGTCAGGGCGCTTTCCCAGGTCTGCTGACCCGTAAATCCCGCGTCCGCCGAGGGGTTGGTAACCCACATCAACCCCGTGCGGTTGTCCACCGTAACGGAGGCGATGCCCACCCTATAAACGGTAAAGCTCATGGTGGAGATGCTGGAGGCGTAATCGTGGTCTTCGCCGAAAGTGGCGGTATAGCTCCTCGACTGGTTGGTGTCGGGGAAAGCGCAGCCGGCCGAAGAAAAAGTGGAAATATCCGCTCCCAGGGCGCAAGGGGGAGCAATTAGGGCAGGAATTAAGGAACACGTGATAAGTAACAAAAACTGTGATATCAGGATTCTGCCGCCACATAAAGAACTTTTCATAAACCTGCTCCTTAATCCTTACCACTTATCCCCTGCACCTCAATACGGGCCGCCGCGCACGCATCTGACGCGGTGGCTATTGGTAGTGAGCCAGTAATTTGTGATACCCAAGTTGAAATCAACATTCGCGTAGTCGTAACCAAAGAACACGATCCACGCGGTGGTAGGTGAATTATTGGTGGAAGTCCAGTAAAAGGTACTCTGCGTGTTGGGGAAGGCCGTGGTGTTTATCCGCGGCGCGGGGATTACGCCATAATTCACTATGCTCGTAAGTTCCCGCACATTGGGCAGACGCCAGTCGGTGTAACCTCCATATGCCATGCCGTTGAGCGTCACCGTGCAGCTTGTCAGGGCGCTCTCCCAGGTCTGCGGGCCCTTAAATCCCGCGTCAGTCATGGGATTGGTAACCCACATGAGACCGGTCACATTGTCTACTGTCACCGACGAGATCCCCACCGGGTTGAGGATGGTATAGCTCATCTGCGCCGCCGCAGGCTGGTAGTCATGGTCCTCGCCGAAGGTGGCGGTATAGGACACGGTCTGCCCGGTATCAGGCAGCGGCCACACGCCCTGGCAGTTCATGCCGGAATTAAAAGCATAAGCACTTATGTCTGCCGCGAATAACGGGGACACAATGCCCGACAGGCAAAGCGCCAGCAGAGTCCTTATGCACGGTCCGGGAAATAAGTATTGTGTCCTCATATCTCTCCTATATCTTAGTCCGTGGTTATCCAGGCCCCTTGGCCGCCCACTATGGCCCAGCCGGTATCGGTTACGAGCAGGAGGTCTACGGACGCATACGGCGGGACTACGGCGTTATTGTAGATAGTATCCCCGGCCCCGGAGTTGTTTATCGTATCCGAATCTGCCGCGTCCACGGTTACCCTGCCCGCCCCAAGCTTGACTATCCGGAAAGTGGCGCCTATATTGGACGCATCTACCGCCGGCAGGTAAACCACCTGCGCGCTGGCGCTGTTGACTGTAATGGTTTTGCCGAAGTCCGCGGCAGTAAGGGTTATCCCGGTGTCCGCCGCCCGCACTTCAAACTTGGCTATGCGCGCTGTGCCGTTGACAAAAACATTGGTCGTGATATTTACCCCGCCGTAAGGCGTTGTGGCCGGGGCGTTTATGGTGGAGACGTCTATGGAAGGGCCGGAAGACCCACCGCTTATCCCGCTGAGCCCGGACCCGTCGCCGATGAACTTTGAAGCCATTATGACGCCGGTAGCGCTCACGGAGGAAACTATGGTCCCCGCCGAATTGCGCCAGAGCTGCGCCATATCGGCCGGCGTGGCCCCCCCCGCCAGCACGTCCAGCCGCGCCGCCGGCGCGCCCGTGGATATGCCCACGTTGCCGCTGATCAAAACCTTATGGCTGAAGATATCGGCGTCGCCCGCGAGCTGCGGATAAATAACCTGGCCGACGCCCGTGGGAGGAGTGGCGGCATTCGTCCCGTCGAGATAGATAGTGCAGCTTTGGTTTTCCGTCACGTAGAACGTGCCGTTGGTTCCGCCGCTGGCCTTCACCCAGATCACGCCCGACTCCGTAGAGTTCCCGCTGCGGGCGAACTGCAAGTTGTTATTGCTCGTGTACTGGGTCGTTTTGTGGCGCATCCTCAGGGCGAAGTTGTCGTTGATGACCATGATCTCGCCGCTGGAGAGCACGGGGGCGCCGGGTGTCGGGACCTCATATGTGTAAGCGATGCGGCCCCATCTTCCGCCCGCAGCGGCCACTGCATACCAATTCCCATCAGAAGGCAATGTGAACTTTTTAATATAGATATCCGACGCTTTAACGTCGCCCAGCACCTCAAGTTTAGCGGAGGGGGACGCGGCCCCTCCTATCCCCACGTTACCTGTGCCCTTTATCCTCATCAGTTCGTTTGCGCCGGAGTAGAATACGTGGTCGGCAGCTGGTTCATGTACTACATAATCAAGCTGATTGGCGGAAACACCCATCCCAATCACATCAGTACCCTCGGTCCATAGCCGCAGTTTGGCGTTGGCGCCGGCGGCGCTGCTGTAGGTGCCGCCAAGCGAAATGGTTTCCGGGGTGGCCGTGGCGACCGGGGTGTTATCCCCAAGTTGCAACCTGAAAGACGGGCTGGCCGTCCCTAAGCCCACCTTGCCTGCCATTACCACAAAGGTGGACCCGCCCACGGAAAAAGCGCTGCCCTGCACCGTGAACGTGGAGTTCACCGCCGTCAGGCTGGCGGCGGAGTCCCGCGACAGGTTGGAATTGCCAAGCGTGGAGGCGCTGGTCCAGTAGGGCAGCAGCGGCGCGGAACCGCCGCTCAGCGTGCCGCTCAGCCCGCTAATCCCCGATCCGTCGCCGATGAACTTTGAAGCCATTATGACGCCGGTGGCGCTCACGGAGGAAACTATGGTCCCCGCCGAATTGCGCCAGAGCTGCGCCATATCGGCCGGTGTGGCCCCCCCCGCCAGCACGTCCAGCCTCGCCGCCGGCGCGCCCGTGGAGATCCCAACCATGCCGTTCACTATCAGATTTCCTGTTCCAGTCCCGTTGTAAGCGCCTCCTATTCTCAAAGTATTTGCGGCCGACCGGCCGAGAAATACATCCTTATCCGCGTTTCCGGGACCAAAACCTGCAAACCCATTAGAATAAAGCAGAATTCTGCTATAAGTGTCTCCGGTAGCGGCGATGGCAAGACCCCTGCCGCTTAAAGAACTAACCGGCGGATCAACCACATACATCGCTCCCTGATCGCTTGCGACTACGTTTAAAACAGAAGCATCGCCGAATGGCGGGGTTATTCCGCCAATGAGCGCGTGACCATTGACATTCAGCAAGGTTCCCGGTGCCGTTGTGCCTATGCCCACATTTCCGCCGGACTTGAAAGCGACCCTGACGGCGGTATCATAAAACAGCAGGTCGTTGCCATTGGCCGGCGTATACGCGGCCCACTGCAGGGCATTGTTATTCAACCATCTGTATTGTTTGGTCTGGGCCGTCGGCCCGTCCACGGCTATCATGCCCCCGTTGGCGGCATTGTAGACGTGAAGCGGATACGACGGTGTTCCCGTCCCGATGGCCACGTAGCCGCCGTTGGGATTTAACGACAGGGAATAGCTGGCGCCCAGACTTGTTTTGTCGGCAGATTGCAGCCAGGCGCCCGCTCCTACGGCGCGCATGCCGATATCCAGCACGGCTGTGTCGGAAGCGTTTGAAAGCCGCATTATTCCGTTCTGGGTAGTGCCGCTCAACGCGGGATTTCCGACCGCGCCCTGGACATGCAATTTCTGAACGGGAGACGCGCCTATCCCCACGTTGCCGGTGCCCTTTATCCTCATCAGCTCATTCGGTGCAGCGTAGAATACATGGTCATAAGTAGTCTGGTCTACGATGTAGTCAAGCTGGGAGCCGGAAACACCCAGCCCCATTGTCACGGTACCGTTCGTCCATAACCGCAGTTTGGCGTTACCACCGGGGACGCTGCTGTGGGTGCCGCCAAGCGAAATCGTTTCCGGAGTGGCCAATGCGACCGAGGTATTATTGCCCAATTGCAACCGGAAAGACGGACTTGCCGTCCCTAAACCCACCTTGCCATCAGCCACCACAAGGGTGGACCCGCCCACGGAAAAAGCGCCGCCCTGCACCGTGAACGTGGAGCCCATCGCCGTCAGGCTGGCGGCGGAGTCCCGCGACAGGTTGGAATTGCCAAGCGTGGCGGCGCCGGTCCAATACGGCAGCCTGGGCGTCTGTCCGCCGTTCAATGTGCCGCTAAGCCCGCTTATCCCCGACCCGTCGCCGACGAACTTTGAAGCCATTATTACGCCGGTGGCGCTCACGGACGAAACTATGGTCCCCGCCGAATTGCGCCAGAGCTGCGCCATGTCGGCCGGCGTAGACCCGCCAGCCAGCACGTCCAGCCGCGCCGCCGGCGCGCCCGTGGAAATGCCCACGTTGCCGGAGGCAGTTATCCCCATGAGCTCCCCCGGAGTTCCGGGAGTCGCCCCTTCAAAATGAATGCCTCCCATAGCGGCTCTTATGTGAACCCCTCCCGATAACCCGCTGTTGCTGCCGAATACGAATGAATCCTGCCAGCCCGCAATCGCCGTATTGCCGGAACCAAAAAGATCGAGACTGGCGGTGTTGGAGGAATCCGCCCCTTCCAGAAGCAAACCCGCCCGGGCGCCAGTGCCGGAATTTGGATTTGTAATCCTGATTCTATTAACCGCGTTGGAATCTTGAAGAATATCCAGAATATTGGTCGGCGTCGCCGTGCCAATACCGACATTGCCTTGTGTATCCAATATCAGTTTGAGCCCCGTGTACCCGGTATTATAGTTCCAAAACCCCAGTTTATTGTCTATTGTTTTAAAGATTCCCCACTTATCAACGTTATTATCCCTGAAATTCAGGTTAAATTGCCCGGCAGCCACCCCACTATCCAATATCGCCATTCCACCGCTCTTTCTAACGTGTAAAATGTCTCCCGGGCTTGCCGTCCCTATGCCGACGCTGCCGGCGGTAACGAAAAGATTAGTGGAAACGCTCAGCCCCGGCTGGTTTGTGGTGGTCAGCGCCGTGGCCGCATTAAGGGTCAGCGTGCCCGTCATGGTGTCGCCGGCCTTGAGCACGCGGGTGGGTTCCGCGCGGGACTGCGGCGGCGGCAGGAAAAACAACCCCGCAGCCAGGCAGACCATGCACCCCTGTCTCATCATATTTTTACTGTTCATTTTTTTCACCATCCTGCCCCCGGTCCGGGCTTTATTGCCCTCATAATTGATTCCTGATTCCAGATCATCTGTGCCTGCCGCAGCGTAACCCGATGCCCTGGTCCATGCCGGACGGGGCGAAGCCCGCGTTGAAGGCGAAAACTCCCGCGGGCGCGACGATGTTCCAGCCGCCGCCCCGGATCACCGCAGAGGGCAGGCCCGCGATATAAACGTCCCGTCCGCCTTCACTAGTATACGCTGCGCCGCCCACGTTCCAAGTGCCGTCATTGCCGTAATCCGCTCCCTCGCTCCACGCCGTATTGAAGGATTGGCCGTTGCTGGTGGTATTATTCGGGCCGTATTGCCCCCAGTCGGCCACCCATTCCCACAGGCTGCCTATCATGTTTTCCACCCCGTCCGAAGACAGGCAGCTTGTGCCTGCGCCGGTCGTTGTAGGGCCGGAACCGGAAACATTACAGTTGGGGGCCGTGCCCGTGGCGCCGGGGTCCGGCGTGCCCGCCGCCGCGGTCTGCCACTCGGCATTGGTCAAAAGGTGCTTCCCCGCGTTCTTGCAGGCCGCCGCCGCCTGGAACCAGGTCATATACTTAGAGGGCGTAACGCCGGTTACGCTGCGCGCGTAGATCTTCGTGCCCGCGGCGCCGCAGTCCTGGCCGTTATCGTTGCAGGGGTAATTGTCCGAGGCGGAACCGTACTGCGTGCCTCCCGCGGCGGTGGACCAGACCGAGGCCTCGTATTTATCCACGCACAGGTCTCCCACGGGAACCATGATGTCGTTGGGGTCCGCGGGGTTGACGCAGGGCCGGGCCCAGGAATCCACGTACTGCTTGGTGGCCGCCTGCAGGGCGGAGGCCGGGTCGCCCGGCAGGGTGAGCGCGCCCGTCATAGTGTCGCCCGCTTTGAGCACCTTGGTGTTGTCCGTGGCGGTTATTCCACTGAGGGCGCTGCCGTCGCCGACGAACTTTGAAGCCATTATTACGCCGGTGGCGCTCACGGAGGAAACTATGGTCCCCGCCGAATTGCGCCAGAGCTGCGCCATATACGTGGGCGCGGTACCGGCAGCCTTGACGTCAAGCCGCCCTTCGGGGGCGTTGGTGGCGATCCCCACGTTGCCGCCGGCAAGGTTGCCGTAGATCAGGCCGCCTATGCTCAGCTCATTACTGGCGCCGGGGGCGGAAGTGCCTGCATTGTAGCCGATGACGATATTGCCGGTGCCGGTGGTCACGTTATAGCCCGCCTGCGAGCCGAGAAAGATATTTTTATCGGCGCCGCCGGACATATTGTAGCCTGCCCGATAGCCAATAACTGTGGAGCTTGAGAAAGAGTTAGGCGCTCCGGAGCCGTAACCGCCGGCGTAATTGCCCGCTATAAAATTGTCCGAGCCTGTCTGGTTGTAGTAACCGGAATAATAGCCTAAAATGGCATTGTCCGCGCCTGTGGTGTTACGCAGTCCGGCCCCGTCGCCCACAAAAGTGTTATACTGGCCCGAGGCGTTGTAGTATCCGGCGTTTACCCCTAAAAAGGTGTTATACCATGCCGTGGAGTTTGTGAATCCCGCGGAATAGCCCAGAAAGGTGTTCTGCGCGCCCGTGGTGTTAGAACGGCCCGCGGAATTCCCGGTGAAGGAGTTCTGGGCGCCGTTGGTATTGGCCGCGCCGGCCCCGGAACCCACGAACACGTTGTAATTGCCTGTATTGGACCCTCCCGCGTTCGGGCCCACGGCGATGCTCTCCAGTCCCGGCAGGAGCGCCAGCACCGTGCTGCCGTTTATCTGGTACCTTGCCGCGCTGATCTCGCCGTTTACCTCCAACGTCCTTGAAGGCCCCGCCGTCCCTATGCCCACGTTGCCGTTCATGCTGATCCGCATTTTTTCATAACCGTCGAATGTCGCCGTAGGATCGGTCCGCTGGGTATTGCCCGTGGTTCCCTGCGCATAAAATTTAACTCCGTCAATATCAATGCCGATGGCGGAAACATTGTTTGAACCGTAATTAGTGCTTTCGTTTGTGATCCAGTTTGTTCCGTCAAAATAGCTTGAGCCCAATGTCGCGAACTTATAATGTTCGGATGCAGTCCAGGTGTTCGCCAGATAGCCACGCGGATTTCCACCTCCCTGCCCCAAGCCGAAGCGGACATTCCCGATAACATCCAGCTTGTGGATTGGATTCGCTGCCCCGATACCTACATTCCCGTTCTTGACCACAAGGGTGGACCCGCCCACGGAAAAAGCGCCGCCCTGCACCGTGAACGTGGAGCCCATCGCCGTCAGGCTGGCGGCGGAGTCCCGCGACAGGTTGGAATTGCCAAGTGTGGCGGCGCCGGTCCAATACGGCAGCCTGGGCGTCTGTCCACCGTTCAATGTGCCGCTAAGCCCGCTTATCCCCGACCCATCGCCGACGAATTTTGAAGCCATCATTACGCCGGTGGCGCTCACGGAGGAAACTATGGTCCCCGCCGAATTGCGCCAGAGCTGCGCAAAAACATCAGAGGCCGTGCCGGTAGAGACCACGTCCAACGCCGCCTCGGGGACCGCCCTTGAAATACCAATGGTTTTGGCCGACAGGTTCCCATACAACACGCCGCCGATATTAAGTTCATTGGAGGCTGTGGCAGCGCTGGCGTCCTGGTCGTAACCTATCACTATGTTGCCAGCCCCGGTGGTAAGAGCGTCGCCAGCCTGCCAACCCAGCAGGGTATTGTTCGAACCCGTGGTTATCCTGTACCCCGCCTGATAACCCACTATTGTTGAGCTGGAGAAGGAATTTGCCGCGCCCGAACCATAACCGCCCGCGCCATACCCCACTACAGTATCACCAGAGCCAGTCTGGTTGTAATGGCCGGCATAAGTACCGAGGAAAGAGTTGTCAGTGCCCGTGGTATTTCTATAGCCGGCATCATTACCGAAAAAAGTGTGGTTATTGCCCGTGGTGTTGAAGGTGCCGGCGCGATAGCCGATAAAAGAATTTCTCGCACCCGTGGTGTTGTAATAGCCGGCATAAGTGCCGAGGAAAGAGTTGCTGGAACCCGTGGTGTTGGAATAGCCGGTTTGATGGCCGAGGAAAGAGTTTTGACCGCCCGTGGTGTTAGCGGTGCCGGCGTAATTGCCAACAAACACGTTGTTATTTCCGCCGGTTATATTGCTTGTCCCGGCGTACACTCCGTAGGCTATACTGTTGGTCCCCGGTAGTACAGCCACCATGTTCTGGCCGCCTATCTGGTAATGCGCGGCCGTAATATCGCTGGAAGACCAGATGGCGTAACTGCCCATCTTTAGCTGGGTGGTGGCCGTGTGGTTGCCCAGGTTGTCGCCCACGGCCGCAGCATCGTCCCAGCTCAGGGCGCCTGCTGCGCCTTTGCGCAGCACCTGCCCGGCGGTACCGTCGTTTATGAATATCTTATTCGCGCCGGTAAAAGTGGAATTGCCCACAAAATACGCCCCGGAGGACACCGCGAGGACGCCGTTTACCACCACGTTGCCGTTCCCGGCCGACGCGCCGGGATAGGAGGCCTGGGTGGAGCCGAATACGGTAAAGCCCTTTATTTCGGTATTGGGGTCAAGTGCGGTTCCCTCTGTGCCGAGAACGGTAAGATCGCCTTCGGAACCAAGTTCGGTCTGGGACTGGGCATAGAGAGAGGTCAGTGAACAAGGGAGATGGGGCAGAGGGCAGAAAGCGGAGAAAAGAAAATACAGAAGAAAAGAAAAGCGGGGGGTGCGTAAAAACCCCTTTGCGCCGCGGAATACGTCTAATCTTTTCTGTTTCATGTTTTTACCACTCCACCTTATTCAAAAGTTACACCGATCCTATTTATTCCTCAGCCAGGCCGCCAGTTTACTGCCGGAGTTAAAGACCGCTACATACCCGCCGGGGATCTCCGCGCCGGTTACCTTCAGGAAATTAGTCACGTTCAGGTCGTTCACCGTGCCGGAAGACACATAGAAGGTGGTGCCGGCCTGTAGAGTATCCTGGTTGTGAATGGAAAGAGGGTCCACCTCAAGTCCAACCGCCGCGCCGCTGCCGCAAACCCACTGGGTTCCGCTCAATTGCAGTATATCGCCGTTGGCGCAGCCTGATTGGTTGAGCTTGGCCCTTGTTACCGAGCCATCGGCCAAATCCTGGTTCTGTATGGAGCCGTCCACTATATGCGTAGAGACAATAATATCCCCTATCCTGTCGCCGTTAAGCCGCCCCGACGCTATTTTTGAAGCGTCCAGGTTGTAAAGCCCGGACCCGTCGCCATTAAACCAGCCGGCAGTTACGGAAGAAGACACCATTACATACCCCGTTACGCTATGCGTCCCGAGCAAGACTATGGGGTCTGAGCCGCCGCCGGCGTGCGAAGCCGCGTGCGCGTCCGCTATGCCTCCGCCGGAAGTATCCACCCAGGCCGCTCCGTTCCAGAATTTCACTACATGGGCCGCGGAGTCGTACCACAACTCTCCCGGAACCGACGCCGCCGGGGGCGAAGCCGCGGTGGTGTAGCGTTTGCCGGAAAGCATCAGGCTGTTTATGGCGTACGGGGCCGAGGTCAATTCTTCCCTTGGCGCCATGCGGTTGCCTTCCACTTCCAGTTCCAGCCAGAGGTTGCCGCTCTGCCAGTCCGCAAGCGCAGGTTCAAGGTTTACCCGGAAAACACCTGTAGACACCCTTATGCTGTAGGTAGGGCTGACCCAAAGTTCCGTGGCGGAGGCGGAGGAATCATAGATGCGGAACACCATGGAGCGCTGCCCGTTTACGAGAAAGCCCGACTGGCGCAGGTTACCCTGGTAGGTGAACTTGACTGGAACTTCGGCATGCAGAACCGCGGGACGCAGGACATAAGCCATAAGCAGCAGCGCAGAAACGGACAAAGCACGGCCAAGCCCGGTTAAGAGCCTGTTCCATGTTAATTTGCCCGACGCGAACTTTTCCATATACCTTGGCTATATATCCACAGCCCCCGCCCTGCCGCCGGGTCTATTCCCGGCGGGTTTCAGGAGGAAGCATGCTGCTGTACGCGTTATTTCTTCCTTAACCAGGCAGAGAGTAGCGTGCCGCTGTAGAGCTTAACAACATAGTCCCCGGCCACCTGCTGGCCGGCTATGGAAAGTCCGGTATCGGCGGACGGCGCCATATTCACGGCATGGGCGTCAGTATAAGCGTCGCCTATCTGCACGGCGCTCCTGGCGGTCACGCTCGAAACGAACGTTGACGCGCCGTCCACGTTCAGCTTGTCGTCCAAATCCACGTTTCCGTTGACCAGCAAGGTGCCCGCCGCCGTAGCGTTTCCGTTGACCTGTATAGCGTCGCCTGCCGCGTCGCCCAGGGTGACGGCCCCGTTGAACTTAGCCGCGCCGTTGGTTTGGAAGGCGCCCAGTATGGTCATGGACGAACTGCCTACCGAGGTTATGCTGGTATCCCCGGCGTCCTGCTGCAGCAGCGAGTCCGCGCCGCCAGTGCCGTCGCCCTCGTACATCACCAGGCGCCTGGGGGTGCCGGTTATTTCACCGGCTCCCAAGGAGTCGTCGGCCCACACCATGCCGCCGCCGGCCACTTTTTTGAGTACCTGGTTGGCGGTGCCGCCTGCAATGTGGATATTCGCCACATTGCTGAAGCTGCTGACGGCGGTGAAGTACGCGCCGCCCGCGAACGTGGATTTGTCCACGAAGTAGGCCCCGCTGGATACAGCCAGCACCCCGTTCACCACCACGTTGCCAGCACCGACAACAGCCCCGGTGTAGGCGGCCTGAGTTGAACCGAACACCGTGAACCCCTTTATTTCCGCGTCGGGGTCCGGGGCGGTTCCCTCCCTGCCGAATACGGAGAGGTCGTCCTCTATGCCGAATTCGGTCTCATTGTCCACGGCGTAAACCACGGGGGTCCATGACAGCGCAAGCGCCGCCAACAGGCCGGTTGCTATCTTTTTAATGTTCATAACTTCCTCCTTATAATCAACCGCAATTACCAAATCACCATCAGTTTCCCGGTTTTCGTGTTGGAGCCGGAAACCACGCGCCAGATATAAACGCCGCTGGCCGCCCTGTTCCCACCCGCTGTGCGCACGTCCCACTTAAGTGTGACCGACATTAAGCCGGCCGGGATCGGCAGTTTCCTGACAAGCCTGCCATCCAGCGTGTAGATCTCGATATTGCCTTCCTGGGGAATGCTTGTGAAAACTATTCCATCCGCCTCCGTGCCGGTCTGCCCGGGTCCGGAACCGGCGTTGGGGCCGTTGGGTCTGAAGGGTACCGGAAATGCGTAAGTGTCTTTTACCGAGTCATCGATCATCCCCAACAAGGCATAAACACCGGGTGACAGCAAAGGCGCCGTTATAGTCCTTGAAACCGGGTCTAATGAAGCCGCGGGCAGCTTATCCCACATGGCACGCGTTTCATCCAGTGCCCAGGGTCTGATGGTATCCACCCGCACAGGCGGAGCGGCCCCGTCAAGGAAGCCGTCGCCGTCGTCGTCCGTATAGCGCATGGAAAGCGTACCGTGCCGGGCAAAAGGGGCGGTCCTGGCATCCTGTTCGTCAAAAAGATATATCTCATTTATTTGATTGTGGAAAAGACGGGCCCAGCCTCCCTGGTTTATTTCTATTTTGGCGTTGGCGGAAGTTATCAGGCCGGGGTCCACGTTCAGAGGCTGAGCTATGGGATCGTTATTAAGGGATATATCGAACACTTCCTTATCCACCGCGTCCGCGGGAAGACTGAGACTGACGGAACCGGAATTGAACTGCAGTACGGAAACAAGCCCCTTCTGGTAGGTAAAATGCGGCGGGTTGTAGAAACCGGTCCGGTTGACATAAGCGCCTGAAACGGACAGGCCGCTATCCCCCGCGGCCAGCTCCTGGCCGATAGCGCTGCCAGAGGTATATTGCCCCCCGGCCAGGATATTTCCGCCGCCGTTATCATGCACCGAAGACTCGATCTGGTATTCTCCTCCCGCCGAGATAAGCGCTGCGGCGGGAACCGCCGCCCAGGTGCAGATAAAAAACAATAAAAGCGGTGAGGGCACGCCTTCCGCCAGTCTCTTCTTTTCCGCACATGTGTTCAGACTCATAATCCGGCCTTTTCCCATCAATAGTATACTGACGGGGGAGGATCTAATCATGAGGGGATTATGTGATTTTCAAATTCCTCACTATTTCCTCATGATTGCGGCCGATACTGCGCGTAAACTATATCCATGACACGCAGGTACGGATTCTGTTTACGCGGCTGGCTGCTGGCCCTGGCGGCCTGTGCCGTTCTTGCGTTCTATCCCATGGCGTCCGCCGGCGACGCCGGGTCTTCTTCCGCCGCTTTCCTTAAATTCTCTCCAAGCCCCAGGGGTTCCGCCATGGGCGAGGCCTACACCTCCGTTACGGAAGACGCCTATTCAGCATACTGGAACCCGGCCGGTCTTGCCGGAGTGGAAAGGCCGGAGCTGGCCGCCACCTACAATGATTCCATGGAGGACGTAACAAACCAGTACCTGTCCGCGGCTTATCCCCTGCGGTATGGTTCCACCCTTGGGCTTAATGTCACCAGGCTCAGCGTGGCCCCTTTCCAGGGCTATGACGCGCAGGGCGTGAAGACAGTCAAGTTGGGGGCTTCGGATATAGCGGTGGGAGGCTCTTACGCCCGGACCCTGCTCAAAGACGAGATAGAACGGCCCGTGCTGAACGTGGGAGCGGGCCTTAAAGTTATAAGCGAGAAACTTGCTGACGCCGCCGCCAATACCGCCGCGCTCGACTTGGGAGCGATCTACTACATAAGGCCGGCCAATTACTGGATGAGCAAGGCGCCCGCGCAGGAATTGCGCGTGGCCCTGGCGGTAAAGAATCTCGGTCCGGGGCTTAAGTTCGACAGTATCTCCTCGCCGCTGCCGCTGGCCGCCACGCTGGGGGCCTCCTGGCATGCGCACCCCGGCGGCAGCGCCAGCCTGATACTCAGCTTGGACCAGACCCTCGCGAACGACGAGAAATATTGCGCGGCTTTCGGGGCGGAGTATACGGCTTTCCAGGTGCTCTCGTTCCGGGCCGGTTACCGTGCCGGGCAGTCCATCGGCAGCGGCCTGCGCGTCGGAGCGGGCTTCAGGCTCTCACTTGTGGATATAGATTATTCCATGGCGCCTTACGGGGAACTTGGCGCTATGCACAAACTGGGCGTTACCATGCGGTTCGGCGAACCCGCGGCCAGGCAGCCGCTTGCCGGTAAAACCATGCGCGCGGAAAAAGCAAAACTGATAGCTCCGAAAGAAAAAATAGAAAAGCTGCAGTTGTTCGCGAATGATTTCCTGGAACTGGCCCGCAAAGACCTTGCCGCGCGCAGGTATGTATCCGCGAACGCCGATATCAAGAAAGCCTTCAACCTGGAGCCGGAACTTAAGGATGGAGACTGGGGCCGCAGGCAAAAACGCCTTGCCGCCGTTATAACCGGCCTCAGGCTGGCTGATATCCCGGCCAGGGAGCAGACACTTTCAAAAGAGACCGAACAGTCCAATGTGGGCGCGGAGGCGATAGCGTCCTATATCGAAAGCAAGGACCTCAAGGCCCTCCTGCTCGCGCACGCGGCGCTCGGCGCCAATATCCGCGGGGACGCCATGTTCGAGGAACTGCTCTATATAATGAGCGACCTGGTCAAGATCCAGGTGCGGCGCGACGAGATACTGCCCAAAAACGTCCTGATAAAAGAAAAACTCAGGCGGGCCGCGAAAGGATTTTATATCCAGCAGTTCGACACGGCCGCCAAGGAATGTGAAGAGGTGGCCGTACTGGACGAGGCGAACCCCGTGGCCTGGACCAGGCTGGGCTCCGCGTATTACATGATGGGAGACAAGGAGAAAGCGAAGAAAGCGTACCGGAAGGCGCTTGAGCTGAATCCCAACGACCTGGTCACAAAAGAATTCATGGCTTCCCAGGGGTGGCAATAGGGCTCTATGGAATTGCTAATGGTCGCGTTTATTCCCATGTTGCTGCTCCTGCTGGGGGCCGGCCTGCTCGTCGTCGCGCGGGTTTCTGGTTTCATGCAATTCTCGTTCTTCAGCCAGCAGCATAATTTCTCGAACATGATAATACAACGGTACATGGAGCGCATAGCCCTGGCGCAGGGGCAGCTTTACCAGCGCAGGCAGGAACTGGAAATTATGTCCGCCAGACTTTCCCTCTCGAACCAGGAACTCAGCCGGCTTAACGATATGAAGTCCAAGTTCCTTTCCATGGTAGTGCATGACGTGCGCACCCCACTGGCGTCCATAAAGGGGTTCAGCGAACTTCTTAGCGTAAAGCAGGCGGGAGAAAAGGAAAAGGCCTATCTTAAGAACATCGTCACCTCCACAGAGCAACTCGGCCGTCTTATAGCGGACCTTACCGACCTTGCCATGATAGAGGCCGGGAAACTTAAAATGGAGAAGGTGTTGTTCGACTTCCCCGACATGTCCAGGGACATTCTGCCCGGGCTGGCCATAAACGCGCAGAACAAAGGCGTGGAACTTGTGGTACACGCTTTCCCGGAAGGCGTGCGGGTGCACGGCGATAAGTTCCGGCTCTCGCAGGTTTTCATGAATCTAGTGAACAACGCCATAAAATTCACCCCCGCCGGGAAAAAAGTCGAGATCTCCTTCAGGAGGGAAGGCAGATTCGTGGACACCCTGGTAAAGGATGCCGGCATAGGCATACACCCCAGCGAAACGAAAAAGATATTTGAAAAATTTTATCAGGCAAAGTCCCAGAAAGACGAAAAACTGCGCAAACAGGGCTGGGGCCTGGGCCTTTCAATAGCCCAGGAAGTGGTGCACTCCCATAAAGGCGAGATAGGCGCGCTCAGCCCCGGCCTGGGCAAGGGCTCTACGTTCTGGTTTAAAATACCTGCCGCCGCCTGAAGGGCCGCCGCACAAGAGAGGAACACATGGACATTGCAACAATGCTGGGGTTGGCGGGCGCGGCGGGTATCATCTTTGCCGGATTCGCAGGCAACCAGATATCAGCCTCTCTTCTAAACATGCACGGAGTAGTTGTGGTACTGGGCGGTACTTTGGTCGCTACGCTGATAAACACGCCTTTACAGCACATTACCCGCGCTGTCCGCGAACTGGGGTGGGTATTCCGGGGCAACGACGGGACCTCTCCGGAGAAAATTATCCCGGTACTGGTAAACCTGGCGGAGCAGGTACATATGCGCGGAATTACGGCCCTTAAAGAGACGGACCCGGGAGTGGGCAGGGGATTCCTTAACAGGGCCGCCACAGCGGCGCTTGAATATAACGACCCGGACTTTGTCCGCCAGGTGCTGGAGCAGGAGATCAACCAGGGTGTGGATGATATGAACGAAGTCGCTAATATTTACCGCACCATGGGGGTTATGGCGCCTATGTTCGGCTTGCTGGGCACGCTTATCGGCATTATAGGCGTGCTGAAAGACCTGGCCAACCCGGAGAGCGTCGGCCCGGCCATGGCCGTGGCCATAACCTCGGCTTTTTACGGCATCTTTTTATCCAACATGGTTTTCGGGCCTATCGCCGGGAAAATGCGGGCCAAGGTGTGGATAGAGGTGCGCGTTAAATCCATGATACTGGACGGCATACTCGAGATAATGAAAGGCAGTGTGCCGATCATGGTGGAAAGGCGCCTGCAGTCTTACCTTTAGTGAATACGGAGCGTGATATTTTATGGAAATATACGAGAAAAAAACGGCGATAATTCTGCTGTGGCTGCTGTGTCTCCTCCCTTCGGGACTTTTCTCCCAGTCGCTGCCGTTCGAGGACAAGGCGAAATACGAACGCGCCCTGGAACAGAAAGTCGACGAGGTCCTGGTCAGGCTGCTCGGGCCCAACCAGGCCAAAGTGGTGGTGGAAGCCACAATGGATTTTACCCGCACGGAAAAGCTGGAAGTAAATTCCGAGGCTTCGCCGGACAAAAAGGACCCGTTCAGGTGGCAGGGCGCCGGAGGCGACGCCCAGTCCGGGGATTACCTTATGCCGGGTTTCCCGTCCTACGCCTCCGGCGGAACGGAGAACAAGGCCTATAACAGGCAAATGACCTTCCCGTCGGCTTTCGTAAAGAAAATGGCCGTAAGTATTATCGTCAACCGCGACCTGCCCGACCAGGACGCGGATAATATACGCCGGGTCGTTTCTGAGATGCTCATCCTGGACGCGAAAAGAGGGGACCAGTTATCGGTCATCAAGGCGCCGTTCGCGCCGCTTTGGCGCACTATCTGGTACACCCCGGAAGCGATAAGCCTGGTGCTGAAATATGTGATGTTCTCGCTGATGGGGATCATCGGCATGATAGTCGTGGCGGTAGGGTTTCTGAAACTTGCGGGGGCCATGAACACCATGGCCAAGGTCCAGCAAAACCATCAGATAACCATGGAACTGGGAAAAGACGGCGTGCCCGGTGGCCTGGCCCCGGGCTTGCCGGCGCCGGGCGGCCTGGGCGGCGCGGCGCAGGCAGCAGGCGAAGAACCGGCCGCCGCGGAGGAAAACAGAAAAGTGGAGTTTAACGTGCGGCTTGACCAGGTTCCTTACCTGCTGACCATGATGGCCGGGGAGGACCCCGCCAATGTGGCGCTGCTGGCGCAGCACCTGCCGCCGGAGATACGGCGCGAGTTCCTGAAAAAACTTCCACGGGCTTTCGCTTCCGACGTTATCGTAAACATGTCGAAAGTACGGTTCATCGAGGCCGAAACAATAGCCACGCTTAAAGAGGAACTGGAAAAGCGCCTGGGCGGCGCCGTCGGCGGGGTTGACGGGGCGCTGGGTGCCATTGAGAGTCTGAACCTGAGCTTAAGAAAGGATATGCTTGCGGAACTGGCGCAAAAACATCCCGAACTGGCGGCCGAGGTGAGAAAACACATATTTATGCCCGACGACCTGGCGCTGCTGGCGGAAAAAGACCTTTCATTAGTGGTCAGCGCAGTAAAGGCCGATGAATGGACGCACGCCATGCACGAATTGCCGGAAGCCGTACGGCAGAGGATCAAAAAACTGATGGCGGAAAAAACATGGCAGATGATAGAGCAAAGCATGAGCTACGGCACTCCCTCGGCGGAAAGAATGGAAGAGGCCGTAGAAAGCATAATGAGTAAAGTGTCCGGGCTTATAAAGGACGGGCGCATAGCGGATCCTTTGGCGGGAGAGCGCCTGCTCTCTAACGACCGGCCCGCGGCGGTCTGATATCCGGGGTCCGCGCCTGGCGCCCGGACACGGCTTTGGGGAGAACTTATGGAAACGCATAAAAACGGAAATAAAAGTTCCGTCTTTTCCGGAATATTAGCAGCCGGTGAAGCCGCGCCGCCTCCCTCCCACAAGCCGATGGAGCATAAAGCGGCCGTGCCGGAGGACCAAGCGGCGGCGCTGAATAAAAAGATAGAGTTGATGGAAAAGACCATCCTCGTGCAGTTGGAGAAAAGGCTGGCTGAGCGGCTTTCCCCGCCCCCACCCCCGCCCCCGCCTCCGCCGAAGCAGCACAGAGACCTGTGCGCCAAAGTGGCGGAACTTGGCGCGGAGCTGGCCGCGCTGCGCGCACGCCTGGGGGCCGCGGAAAAAGCGGTCGGCGGCCTGGAAAGCCAGGTGCCCGGCCCCGGCGCATTCAGCGCCGCTCTGGAGGGCAAATTGAAAAGCCTTGAGGCCGGCCTTGTGAATGAACTTGATGGGCTTAAGGAGAGATTCTCTGCGCTTGACTCTGTTGTATCTGCATTCGCCGGCAGAGCCAGGCTGGCGCAGGAAACTGCGGCCGGAAACGCGCGCCGGATCGAAGAGCTTGAGGACCGCGTCGCGCGCTTGTCGTACCTGGAAAACCGGCTTGGCAGCAGCGAGGGCAAGCTGGAACGGATATATGAACTTGAGGCCCTGGCCCATTCTTTGGAAGTGAGCGTCGAGCGGATGGGAGGCAATTTTCATGAGGCGATGAAAGGTTCCGCATTGATATCCGCCGAACATAAAAGAACCTGTTCGGAGCTCGAGTCGCTCTCCCATCAGGTCAAGCACCTTTCAGCGCTGTTCAATCATTTCAGGACGGAACTGGCGTTTTTAATGCCTAAAAACCGGGAGAGTTCCGGCGGATAAGCGGGAGATATCTTTATGTCCATATACCGGCGCAGGCGCGACGAGATAGAGAACGAACTTAACAAGGGCGCTCTCTGGGCAGTCACTTACGGCGACCTGATGAGCTACCTTATGATATTTTTCCTGGTGCTGTTCTCTTTCTCCGTCACCCGGACGGGCAAGACCAACAACCGCAAATACGAAGAATCGCTGGGCAATATTCAGAAGGCGTTCGGCGGTAAAGCGGATTCTCGCGCCCTTGACCGCGCCAAGGCCCAGGAAAAAGAGTCGCAGGTGGAATTGAATCTGAAGGAGTCCATCCAATCCAGCGAACTGAAGAATCTGGTGCAGTTTCAATCGAACGAACGCAAGCTGAAGCTGGTGCTGACGGAAGGGGTCCTTTTTGCGTCCGGCCGCGCGGATCTGAAGGAACCCGCCAAAAAAGTGCTGGTCCCTATCGCCGCCGAGCTGAAAAAAATACCTAATGACGTAATAATAGAGGGACATACCGACAATGTCCCGGTAAAAAGCGGTAAATACGGTTCGAACTGGGAACTTTCCATGGCACGCGCTTACAGTGTGCTGGCGTTCATGCAGGAGCAGGGTCTTCCCGCCAGACATCTTGCGGGGATAGGCTACGGCGATACCCGGCCCGCGGGTGACAACGCCACCATAGAAGGCCGCGCCAAAAACCGCAGGATCGAGATCTCCCTGCTGAAAACGGATTGACCCGGTAACCGTAAAGATCGGTTGTAAGAGCGCGGGCCGGGCGGTAGAGAAAAGCCCTATTTCAGTTTGAGGGTCTCTTCGGCTTTTTTCAGCACCTGCTCGGGAGGGGTCATTTTAGGGAAATAACAGACAAAACCACGGGCCCGGGAAAAGACCTTGTTTAATTCGGCCTCCATAAAATTCTCGCCGGTCATAACAACGAACGGGATACCGCCAAGACGCGCGTCCGACACCGCCCGGCGATTAAGTTCCACAATAAATTCCTTCCCCGACATCTCCGGCATTGAAACATCCAGCAGTATAAAATCCGGCGTCAGCTTACTGAGCGTCTCCAGCGCCTCCACGCCGTTCCTGGCCGTCACTACCCCGTGCCCGGCATCCTCAAAAACATACCTGAACAGGGCCAATATGCTGGGTTCATCGTCCACTATAAGTATTTCAGCCATAGTTTATTTCAGCGGGATAGCAAAAGAGAATTTGCTGCCGCTGCCCTCCTCCGACTCCACCCATATGCGGCCTTTGTGAAGCTCCACCGCCATCCTGCACATGGCAAGCCCAAGTCCGAAGCCCATATACTTATGCTCTTCCAATTGGGCGTATTTTTCAAAAATATCTTTCTGCTTTTCCTTCGGAATACCGGGGCCATTATCCTCGACCTGGAACAGAACCTCCCCGCAAGCCTCCCGGCAGGACAGGGACACGCTTCCGCCCGGCGCGGCGAACTTCAGCGAATTGCCCACAAGGTTGGACAAAACGCGCTCAAGCAGGACCGCGTCCCCGTTAAATCCGATCTTTCCGGGAGGCAGCGCGAAGGAAAACCGGATATCCTTGCGCGCCGCCAGCGGTTCATGCGCCTCGAACACGCACAGGCATAGATTTCCCGCGTCCACCGGAACCGGGTTCAGCTTTATATCCCCCCGCTCAAGTTTTATGGTGTTCAGGATGTCCCCTATCATCCCGTTAAGCCGCGCCGAAGAGCGCAGAATGGCGCTTACGCACTTCTCCGCTTCGGGGGAACCCGGGAGGGCGTTTCGCATAAGCTGGGCATAACCCTGTATGCTGCAGAGGGGCGCGCGCATATCATGCGTTATCATATGGAAAACAGTTTCACGCGCGCTCTCTATCTCCTTTTCCATCGTTACGTCGCGGAGAACAATAACCCGGCCGGGTTTTTTAAGCGTCGCCAGTAAGAACCGCCGGGAAATGACCCGGAAACTTTTAACCGCGGGAAGCGGGTCAGGTTTCCCCCGTCTGCTCAGCAAAGGGTCCTCCGGAACTTGAACCTCCACCTCAGCCTTAAGATAGTCCTCCTGCGAGGAGATGATGCCGCTTAAAACAGAATAAAAGTCTTTTTGTTTAACGGACCCCGGCAGCGTTATGTTCTGCTCGGTCACCGGGATCCCCAGAATATTAAGCGCCTGCCGGTTGGAATAAATAAGCTGGCCGCGGTCGCCTGCAAGCAGCACCCCGTCGCTGATCGTTTCTATCAGCGCCTCGGCCTTGGCGCGTTCCTCCACCACCTGGTTGAGATGGAAAGCCCGGTACGCGTTAAGTTCGAGCATAAGCCTGTTAAGCGCTGAAATGAGCCCCGCGGCCTCCGGCCAGCCCTCCTTGGGGATGACGTTTTCAAACTTATGATCGGCCTCCATGAATGCCCGCACCTTGGCGGAGAGTTTAACAACAGGGCGGCCCAGCCCGTAAAGAACGGCCCTGGTGGACAGAACCGCGACGATCATTGCCAGGCCGGCAGCCAGGCCCAGGGAGACGGCGTAACCGGCCCCAAAGACGGACATAGATACGCCAAAAGCCAGAACCGGCAGGAGTGAAGCCGGAAACAAGATAGAACCGAGACGCAGGCATATCCTCCCCATTTCAGCTCCCCTTTCTTTTAATTATCCGGCGCTCCAACACGTTTATCCTGGCTACGAATACCGCAATGTCGAACGGTTTCGTAAGGTAGTCGTCGGCTCCGGTGTCATAGCCCGCCACCTGGTCCTCTGCGAAAGCGCGGATGGTAAGCATCATTACCGGGATAGCCTGGTAGCGGTCCGACGCCCGTATTCTGGCTAAAAGCTGGAAGCCGTCCATCTCGGGCATATTTATATCAGTAACCAGCATGTCGGCGCCTTCCCGCTGCAGCCGCTCCCAGGCCAGCTTGCCGTTATTCTCCGGCATGGGGGTATGCCCCGCCTGCTCCAGCACTTCCGCAATAAGCGTCCTGAAATTCTGGTCGTCTTCAGCTATTAGTATGCGCATGGTACGGTCCCTTTCAGCTGCGTGGTTTTGGGGCGGCTCTAGAAGCTGGCAGTCGTTTTCCCGGGTTCAATAGCGCCTGTATGCAGCGCGTACTCTATTTTTTCCATGAGTCGTCCAAGACCCGCCGGCTTTTCTTCCAGGAACAGGAAGTTGCGCCGGGCTTTCAGGCTGGCGTAGTCGGCGGCGTTTAACCTGCTGCCGGTTATCATTATAACCGGGATATCCCCCGTGGCCGGATCAGCGCAAAGCGCGGCCATAACTTCCAGTCCGTTCATGTCGGGCATGCACAGATCCAGCAGTATGATATCCGGCCGGAGTTCGGCGGCTTTTTTTAAGCCTGCACTCCCGTTTTCCGCGGTGTATACCCTGTGTCCGCCCACCAAGGTGAAGAATTTGCTGGCCACTCTCTGCCAGTCATGGTTATCGTCGATATTCAGTATTTTCAGGATTCGTTTTTCCATTCTGCTCCCCGGTCTCTAAATGAACATGTAGCCGGAACCATAAACGGTCTTTATCCGGCGGCCGTGCGGCCCCAGTTTCTTCCTTAAAGTCTCGATATGCTTGCTGATGCAGTGCGAATATACCTCGGTGGCATTGCTGCCCCAGAGTTTTTCAAGCATCATTTCGCGGGAAACTACCCGCTTCTCGCTGTCGACAAGCATTGAAAGTATTTCCAATTCTGTTTGAGTGAGGTGCAAAAGTTCCGCGCTCTCGACGGTGCCGGTTGTTATCATAACTACGCGCCCGGCGCGGTCTATTCTGATATCCCCGCTGCTGGATTCAGTTTTAGACAGCGCTTCCGATATGGCCGGCGCCATCCGGCGCAGGTAGGTCTGTATTTTAGCGACGAGCACTCTTTCGTCCACGTTGGCGAAAATAAAGTCGTCGGCTCCGGCCCCGAGAAACTTCGCTATCTGCGAGTCGGAGATGTTTTCCCGGGTTGCGAAAGCCAGGGTGGCCACCGGCTTCCGGTTTGTTATAACTCTCAGCAGTTCCTCGGGGGACCTGCATAAAGGAGAGCACACCTCCACAAGGTCCAGTTCCGCGCGGCAGGCGCCTGCGCAGAGGGCGTCGATGCAACTAAAAACACTGGTCCTCCAGCCTTCTTTTTTGAAGGCGGCCTGCCAGCGGGCCAGGAGCGTCTGGTCAGCGGTTGTTATACAGAAAACCAAGTCAGCGGCCATGCCAGCCTTCCTTGCAAATTTGCATTGAAGAGAAATAATAGTATTTCCCGGCGTAAAACGCATGGGTCTAAAGCCTTACGATGCGCAAGGTCATTGATAAACGGAAAGTAGTGACCTTCCGGGTTTTGTAAAGTAAGGGCCCGCTTCCGGGATTGGGCCACTCATTTGGGATGTGTAATCTGGATCGAAAGTAACGGGTGAGGCGGCCCGGGAATAGATGGGGATATCCGCTTTTACAGCAGTAATCAACGGCCTGATCTCGCAAGACGGAACCCGGTAAAAGTATAGTGAACCGCCGGATCGCCGTAGCCGCGGTAATCGCCGGCCAGATACCCTGAATCGTAGCTGCTGGGGGAGCCGCCGCGCACCACCCGGCAGCTGCCGCCCTCGCATTCCGGCTTCCCTGGAGGTATCGTTATCAGAGCGGGGCTGTATGGAGCAGAACCTTCCCCTTCATAGGCGCTGCCGTCGGCGGGCGCGCCGAGGTAGGAAGACTTGTACTTGTCCTGCACCCACTGGAACACATTGCCCGCCATGTCGCACAAACCCTGTTCTGTGTTGCCGTCAGGTTTTGAACACACCGGCATAGTCCCGTCGTTGTTGCCGCAATGGTAACGCCCTTTGCCGTGCATCACGGCTTTCCTGCAGGTTGGTTCCGAGCTGCCCCAGGGGTATCTCTGGTACGTCGCGCCCAAGCCCGTAGCCGCGTATTCCCACTCAGACTCGCTGGGCAGCCTCGCGCCCTCATGCCCCGGCTGTGTTCCGATAAAATCGGCATACTTCTTCGCCTGATACCAACTCACACAATTGACCGGATGACGCTGCCTGCCAGGTTTTCCCCAATTGCAATAGCCGCCGGTGGCAGGTTTCGTGCACAGGCCTTTGTACACGCACTGCGCATATTGCTCCACCGTCACCGCTGTTTTCGCCATCTCAAAATTAGAGATGGTTACTTTGTGAACCGGCCTGGTATCCGCATAACTGGTTGCGCCGTTCTCGGTTCCCATCATGAACTTCCCGCCAGGAATGGGCAGCCACTCTATCGGCACGGCAGATCCCTCTTCCACAGCCATCCCCTCCGGACTTGGAATCCCGGCGCTTTCCGCCGGGAGCATGGCTTTTAGGTCTGCGGCATTAAGCGGCAAATCGTTGAATTCAACGGCGGATGCGCTGGCAGCCATTCCCAACATGACCAGCGCTATAAGGACTTTCTTCATTTTTTATCTCCTATTTTAATTTCACAACACGGAACCCGATGAAGCTGTAGCGGCCGCCAGGGTCATTGCGACCGCGATAAGCGGCCCGCAAGATTTCGGCATCACCATTGAAGAAGGCTCCGCCACGTACCACCCGGTAGGAGCCCGTACCTTCGAACGCGCCGCCGTCAACAGGGGCGCCCGCATAAGACTCCTGGTACTTGTCCTGCACCCACTGCCAGACATTGCCCGCCATATCGCATAATCCATGAGCGGTGTTTCCGGCCGGCTTAGAACACACAGGCATCGTGCCGTTTGCGCCGCAACCGTAACCGCCGTTGCCATACATCACGGCCCTGTCACAGGTCGGTTCTTCATTGCCCCACGTGTATTTCTGCTTCCTGCCGCTGCTGGTCGCCGCATATTCCCACTCGGCCTCGCTGGGCAGCCTGGCGTCTTTGAATTTGGCATAAGCCTGCGCCTGGTCCCAATCTACACAATTGACCGGGTGAAACTGGCGGCCAGGTTTCCCCCAATTGCAATACTCGCCGGTACCCGGCTCAGTGCACCTGCCTTTAATTATACACTCTGCGTATTGCTCTATTGTCACATCTGTTTTGGCCATGTAAAAAGTCTTAATGGTCACCTCATGGGGCGATTTGATGTCTTCAAAACCTTTTTGGCCGCTGTCGGTCCCCATGTTGAACTTCCCGCCGCTGATGGTAACCCACTCTACCGGTTTAATAGGGACACCGTCAGCCGGATCGGCGCAGGCCACGTATCCTTTGGTAAAACCACCGGCCACTTCAGCTTTGGCGGCCGGCGCGTTCGGCGCGGGGGTCGCGGCGTAACCCTGCAGCGCGGCCAGCGCTCCGCCGGCCTGGGCCTGGGCGGCCGCAGCCGCCAGTATGGTGAGCCCCGCAACCGCGCTTAGTATGGCTATCTTTTTCATTTCCCTTTTTCCTCCTGCAGGCTTCCTGCCTGTGATTATAGTGTACAACAAGCTATGCCGCCGCGCCTGAGGCAAAGGGGCAAACTTTATAGGCAGGATTGCTTACGCCACCCGGGGGCAGGCAAAAAGGTGTTTTTGATGACCCGGTGGGTCACACCCCCGCAAAAACTCAATTCCTTTTGTTAAAATAATTAACGATAAGCGGGGTTTTCATGGGTATCCCGTTTTATCGGGAATAGGGACTTAAAACTTTATCTAAATCCTTTTGTGCGGCTTGCATCACCTTTTTTTGTTCCTTTTTCTGGCTTTCAACCTCTTTTCTTCTATCCATTGCGTTTTTTTTCTCTTGCGCCATTATCTCCTCATTTGTAAATGTAAAAACGTTTTTTGCCGGATCCATTTTCGCCATTCCCGATGTGTTTTCCGCGCGAGGAGGAGTCTCGACAAGACCTGACGTTGCAAGGGAATTATGCTCCGGAGGGGAGACTTCTGGCGGCAAAGGTGTTCCTGCCGACTCGGGCAATTGCGTTCCTCCCTGCTTGGCTTTTTTTACTTCTTTACAATCAAAAAGATACTGAAAACCAAGCACAAGCCCCAAAAGGGATATGAAAACAAAAAATAACCCTTTTTTCATTTTACCTCCTGTTTTCGCGTTCCGCTCAACTGTAGGAAGAGAATCTCCGGTGAATATCGCCCGCCTTTCCGCTTTTACCGCTGGGTAGAACCACAACACCAATTTAAGGTGTATGTCTTTTGACCTTTTCGTAGACTTCGTCCTAAAACCATTAGACACTTTCCTGGCTGCCTCCGCTTAATTTAGCACTTTTCCTGACTTCCTTCCACTTTTAGGTTTATCGCTTTTCTCTTGGCCAGGGTGCGGGCCTTCTTTTCCGCCCGCAGCCTTAACACCTCCTCCTTTTTTCCGGCATAAACATCATTCGGGCTCACGTTCTTCAGCCCCTCGTGCGGCGTTGCGTTATAGCGCTCGATCCCGTCTTTTATCGCCGCTTTCAACTCGCTAGGGCTGCAATACACCAACATACACACGCCCTCTTTGATCCGCCTGTTGAACCGCTCCACCTTGCCCTGCGTCTGCGGGTGGTACGGTTTGCCGAAGATGTGCCTTATCCCGTGATAGCCCAGGTACTTCGCCAGCACCTCCGATACGAACCCCGAGCCATTATCCGACAATAGTGTCGGGCGGGACTCTTTCGGCAGCGCTTTTATCCCGGCGTTCTCGATAGCGGACTCCAGGGCCTGCGAGGCGGAACTCCCGGTCTCGTCGGGGGCCAGCTCCCAGCCCACGATCTTGCGGGAATAGTCGTCCAACACAGGCAGCAGCTTGTAGTAGCCCCAGTTCACCACAAAGAAGTTGGTGCCGTCTATCTGCCACAACTCGTTGGGCCGGCTGGTCTTATGCCGCCATTCCTTTGCCGCAGGCAGCTCCGCCATTGGCCGCGGGGCTATCAATCCTTTGGCCTTCAGCAGGCTGTAGACCTTCGACTCGGACACGTAGAAGTCGCTCTCGTCTGTGATCTTCACCGCTAGCAGCCGCGGCGACAGCTCCGGGTGGGCCTTGGCCGCGGTCGTCACCACGGTCTCTTCCTCCGCCGTCAGGCGGTTCCAGATGCGCCGGGCCACAGGCTTCTGCTTCCCCGTGTCCATGCCTATGTTTCCCTGCCGCCAGCTGTAATAAGTGCTTTCGGGTATGCCGAGGCCCTTAAGCAACTGCCTCTTGCCCCGTTTCCCTTCCAGCGATTCAATAAGTTGGCGACGTTCTTCATCCGTCATCCGGTAATGCCAGTGTCGTCCGAGGCGTGAAGACTTTTTTTAAAAGCGGAAGTCTCCAGGACCTGTTCGGCCAGAAGGACCTTCAGCTTTTCGTTCTCGCGGCGGAGGCACTTTACTTCACCGTCGGTCGCCTGCCGCCGGCTGTCGCCCATCAGGCGGGCTTTGCCGCCTTCCATGAAGTCCTTCACCCAGTTATAATAGATCGCCGGGGAAATGCTTTCCTTGCGACAGAGGTCCATTACGGAGATCTCCCGCTTCATGCCTTCCAGTACTATTCTGATTTTATCTTCGGCGCTGTACTTGCGCCGGGTATAGCGCCTGACCTTGTGCATGAACGCTTGGGCGCTTACGGCTACCGCGGTGTGCTGTGATGTGCTTTCCATACTGCCTCCTTGGCTATTTTATAGCTTTTTCAACCGGGAGGTCAGCCTGGGAAAGTGTCTGTTAGGTTTTAAGCAAAGTCTCCAAGGGATGCAAAAGATTTACACCTCTAAGAAATGTATTTTACTTAGTTTAATGCGGCTCAGCGGCATGTTCGCTTGCCGCGGATTTTCGCAGCAGATAATGCAGGCAATAGCTCTGATTTCCGGCGTTATCGGAAATGAAATACTGCGCCATAAATATCCTGCGCGTCCTGGCCGGCAAAAACTCTACCCATTTCTCCGGGATGCGCTCTTTGTCGATACAGCGGCGGCCGATAAATACCGGTATTCCGGGGCTGGCCTGTTTGAGCGTCAGCGGCGCATCTCCAGAGGACAACTCCAGGGTGAGGGCATTGTCTCCCGACCCGATGGGTGCCGACAATGCCTCGTAGCTTTCCTGCTTGCCGCCAAAGTTGGAATCAAGGCGGCCTTTTCCTGATGATCCAAAAACAAACCTGCTTTGCGCTCTTATGATGACTCCGTTCATCATCAGGTCGGCGTCCCATGTGCCCGTCAGGTCCGCAGTTGACGCGGGCACGGTGGAATGGTCCCAGATCCATTTAAGCATCGGAATGCTGAGAAAAGAAGTTCCCTTGGCGAAGTCAAGTAAATGTGCTTCCCTTTTGCGTTCCATCCAGAACTGCTGCCAGGGCGGAGTCAGTTTAAAAGATCCGGGTATTTTTGCGTCGTTCCGGTCATAGAAGGCCTGTACGCCCTGGGCTATCACTATGTCTTTTGAGAGGAAGCGGAAATAATCCAGCACTCCTTCTCCGATCGAGTCGAAATACCAGGGCTTTTCGGCATAGTTCATCATCATTACCGGCATATCCTTGGCATTGCCGTCCGCCAGCAGCTGCGGTTTGACAGTGTTTAACGTCGGGTTTGCGCTCGCCGCATTCCTGCTGTATCCGAAAGAAGACCAGCCAAGCAAAGTTGCGCCGCGCTTTTCGGGGAATTCTTTCCTGATAAACAACATTGATTCCAAAAAGTCCGGATTCGATGACAGCTCGCCGCTGGCGGTATCCGCAAAATATTTCATGTATGCCTTGCGCGAATCAAAGCCATAAGCCCAGCGCACATCCCAATATTCCATATCCACCGTTAAGATGCCTTCAGAAACATATCGGCTCCAGTCGAAACGGTAAGGCTCCGTTTTCAGCAGATCGGGATAATCCGCCGGCTGTATTTTCCCGCCCATCTTGGGGAGATCGCAATAGAAAAGCCGTCGTAAGTCAAAGTTCCCTATTGTGGCCAGTCTTTTTACGGCTTCCGCGGTGGACATGGGTTGTCTGTATGCTTGGCAAATGTGCGCGTCTTTTGGCGTATTGGGAGCAGGGATATTCCCCTTGTCTTTTTCTATACTCGGGCATGGGGCTGTGCTAAACTCTGTGGAGTTCCGGTCAGCCACCGCGTCCCTGAGATCTGTAGGAACGTTCCTATGCGAACGCATGCTATAGGTAAACCCCGCGACCGCGACGATCACGGCGGAAAACAGCGCTTTGTTACAGTTAGTCACAAGCCCCCTCCCCTACCTGAACTTCAGTTGACTGGTAAAATTGGGCACGGTCTTCAGCCCATTTGTTTGAGAAAACCAGAGGATGAAAACGTGCACATACAAACTACCACATTACATACCAGTAAGCCAATAGTTCTTTCGTTTGCCGACAAGCCCACAACTGCCCCGCCAGGCAGATATCCTGTTGCGGGCCTTATTTGCGCATCTGGTCCACTATAAAGTCCCAGCAGGGCACGTCTATCTCCGAAGAGCCGGACTGTTCGGAGCGGAAGGTGGCCGCTTTCCTGTAGAAATCGTCTTTTTCTACCACGTAGTTGGCGCCGTAATTGGAGTCCCACTTAGGGCCGTTGGAGAAAGCAAGTTCTATTCTTAATATCTCCTTTTGACTGGCGCCGTTCGTAAGGTCGTACGGGCTCAGAGCCATGGTCATAAAGCCGGTACCGTTCCATTCTTTAGGCAGCTGGATAACGCGCTCCACCGTATTCACGGAACCGTTGTAGTCGGAATAAGTGGTCCTGACCACCGCGCTTACGCTGTCGGACCCGCCAAGTATGCCGCTGTACTTGTAGCCTATCACCAGTTTGTTCATTATGCCGCTGGAAACGCTGGCCACTATCGCCGGCCCCACTGCAACTACCCGCGCGTTCTGATAGGAATAATCCGCAGGGTAATTGGATGCATTAACCGCCGCCGCGCCGCTCATAAACAACATCACCGCCGCCGCAATCATCTTTTTCATTTTTTTCTCCTTACTGTGAATTTCTGCTAACCACTACGTTTGTGCCCGTCCGCTCCTAAAGGTCGCAACAACACTTACCTCGCAAGGCGGAACCCCACGCTACCGCCGTTGCCGCTAGGGCCATAACCGTAACGGAAACCGGCGCGCAGGTACGAGGCATCGTTGAGGAAGGCGCCGCCGCGAAACACCCGGCTGTAGCCCGCACCTTCAAACGCACTGCCGTCAACAGGCGCGCCTTCATACGAATCCTGGTACTTGTCCTGCACCCACTGCCAGACATTGCCGGACATATCGCATAAACCCTGCGCCGTATTCCCCTTGGGTTTGGAGCAGACCGGCATAGTGCTGTCGGTATTGAACACGGCCAGTTCGCGGGTCGGTTCTTCATTGCCCCACGGGTATTTCTGGTTCCTGCCGCCGCTGGTGGCCGCGTATTCAAACTCGGCTTCGCTGGGGAGCCTGGCGCCCTTGAACTTGGCGTAAGCCTGTGCCTGATCCCAGTCCACGCAGTTGACCGGGTGACTTCCGCGGCCGGCTTTGCCCCAGTTACAATAGCTGCCGGTGGCCGGTTCAGTACAGGCGCCTTTACTCACGCACTCGGTGTACTGCGCCACAGTAACGGCCGTTTTGGCTAGCTGAAAGGTTTTGATGGTGACCTCATGAGCTGGGTTAGCATCTTCAAAACCTTCTTCACCACTGTCGGTCCCCATAGTGAACTTCCCGCCGCTGATGGTAACCCACTCTGCTGGCTTGGCAGGGAGACCATCCGCCTGATCGGAGCCGGCCACATAGCCGGTAATACCTCCGGCCACTTCAGCCTTGGCTGCCGGCGCGTCCGGCGCGGGGGCCCCGGCGTAACCTTGCAGCGCGGCCAGCGCTCCGCCGGTTTGGGCCTGGACGGCCATGGCCGCCAGTATAGTGAGACCTGCAACCGCGCTTAGTATGGTTATCTTTTTCATTCTATATCTCCTCCTGTAGGCTTCTTGCCTGTGCTTATAGTTTACAACAAGCTCCGCCGCCGCGCCTGAGGCAAAGGGGCAGATTTTATAGGCAGGATTGCTTACGACGCCCGGGGGTGGGTAGAAAGGTGTTTTAATGACCCGGCGGGTCACCTGGATTCAAAAAATTGCGCAAACGGGTGATGCGCTACTATAATTGTGGACCTATGTTTTTGGGGCGTTCAACGTTTATCCTTCCTTGTTTTTTCAAGATAAACGGTACAAGGTCTTTTGAAAAACTATATGAATGGTTTTTATTTTCTGTCACTACCCAGAAAAGGTAATTTACCTTTAAAGTGTTAACTCCATAATCGTAGAATTCTTCCAGGTTGAAATATCCTTTTTCCCCCGAAATCTCAGGAGTCTGCACGTCTATTGCCAAAGGCATTTTTCCAGCATAGAGCGGATAGTGCTTATATGCGGGGATTCCGCGCCGGTTATGGGGCTCTAGGTCCGGACTGCCAATGCCCGCACTTATCTTGTGACAATACGAGAGTAGCCATAGGCTCTTATTTCCCATTCCAGCAGGCCAATTTACATACTGAAGAACAACAGTATTAGGAAACGCCTTCTTGGTTGCCAGCAGCCTTGATTTTAAACCGGAGAGATACCCCTCGCCCGAGAAACCTCTTTCCATCTCTGATTTGTCATCAATGCCCAGGGCTGTCTCATTAAAAATTATCGCCTCGAACATCGGCTCTTTATTAAATCGCTCGCCCATGGCGCGCATCAGTTTGTTCAATCTTTCTATTACCGCCCTGTCCCAAAGACGCGCCACCTCTCCTTTGTTATCAACTTTTTTGGCCGCGCCGCCATGGTATTCGGAGTCATTGTAAATATAATCGGGCAGTGGAGTGATGTCTGCGCTGAAACACCTCTCCATTAGCTGTAGCGCAAAGTGTTTATTGTATTTCTCGCATAACTTCAATACCTTTTCAACTCTGGAAAAATCGTATTTATCTTTTTCCGGCTCAAGCTCTCTCCATGTGAACCCTGTCTTTATACCTGCGAATTCCTTTGGCAATATGGAAAGCCACTTCTCAACGCTTGCTGGATCACGTTCTTTCTTCCCCAAAAGAGCGTAGTGACCCGGATGCCATTTTGTGTAATTCCGGGTCTCGGCATAAGCTCCCGTAAAAGCACTGGAAACAAGTATAAAATAAAAAACAATCGAGTGACGAAGCATAAGCCTCCCGAGTTCAATAACGAAGTGCAACACTTAGAGCAAAATCAGGCTGGACAGCCAAACGGAACACGCCAGGCTGCTATCGTTGCTTTGGGGGTCAGCGGTTGTCCCAGTTGATGCCGGAGGGCAGTTCGAAGGGGGACGGGCCGCCGGGGGAAGAGGCGGTGACTTCCAGCTCCACGGTCCTCATGCTTTTCTTGCCGTCCAGGTAGTTCAGCAGCTCCATCCCGCTCATTACCAGGTCCGAGCCCTTGAGTTTTATGGCCATTACCACGCCGCTGGTGGTCTGTCTGAGAGCTTCGGCGGTGAGTTCCTTGCCGAAGAGGGAGGCGGCGGCCTTTTCTACGCCTTTGCCTATACCGGCCTCCATGGCCACGCAGCCCCTGCTTACGCCGGGCACGCGGCACCAGGGGACCAGCACCACCAGCGTCGCTCCGGCGTTGGCTGCCATTACCACGCCGCTGGGGTTGCACTGAAAAGTTTCCTGGGTTATGTTCATGCCGCCCAGTAATATGAAGCCGGCGGGGCCGGCCATTATCAGGCCGTTCATCATCACGAATTTTCCGAAATAGGTGCCGGTCAGGCCGGAACCCACCGCATCCAGAGCTTGGCCCATGTAGTTGAGGGGGTGGCCGTTCTGGGCCAGCCAGGCGTTGACGCCGCCGCGCATATCGTAAACGTCCTTCCAGGCGAGCTTCACCGTGTCGCCGGGGCTGGCGGCCAGCTTCCCGGCCACCAAATCCTCGGCCATGCCGCGCACTACGGGCTCTTTCTGCAGCCCGGGAGGTATTCTGGAGACGTCCATCAGGTGCTGTACGGCCGTGCCGAGCGCGCAGAAGCGCTTTATTTCTTTATCTTCGGCCAGGGCCCCGGAGGGGAACAGGGAGAAGAGCAGCACGGGGAGCAGAAGAAAGGAAACAAGTCTTGTCTTTGTCATTTTACCAGGACCTCCTTTTGGAACCGGTCAAAACCCCACACAATTTTCAAAGGCCAAAACACTTATCTCACAAGGCGCAGCCCGACGACGTCATAGCGGACGCTATAGCCGCCCCACCAGCGGCAATCGGCCCGCAGGTTCCTGGTGTCATTGTCGTAGAAAGAACCGCCCCGCATCACCCTGTTGACGCCCGTCACTTCTAATGCACTGCCGTCAACAGGCGCGCCTTCATACGAATCCTGGTACTTGTCCTGCACCCACTGGTAGACATTCCCCGCCATATCGCATAAACCCTGCGCCGTATTGCCTTTGGGTCTGGAACAGACCGGCATAGTGATGCCGGTGTTGAACACGGCCAGTTCACTGGTCGGTTTTTCATTGCCCCAGGGATATTTCTGATTCTTCCCGCCGCTGGTGGCCGCGTATTCGAACTCGGCCTCGCTGGGGAGCCTAGCGCCCTTGAACTTGGCGTACTGCTGCGCCTGGTTCCAGTCCACGCAGTTTACCGGATGATCGCCGCGGCCGGTTTTGCCCCAGTTGCAATAGCCGCCGGTGTCCGGTTCCGTACAGGCGCCATTGATCACGCACTCGGCGTACTGCGCCACCGTAACGGCCGTTTTGGCCATCGCAAAGGTCTTAATGGCCATCTCGTGGACGGGTTTGGCGTCTTCAAAACCTTCTTCTATGCTCGTGGTCCCCATGGTGAACTTCCCGCCGGGGATAGTGATATACTCTATCGGGGCGGCAGGCTCCACAGGTTCCACATAGCCTTTGGTAAAACCTCCGGCCACTTCAGCTTTGGTTACCGGCGCGTCCTGCGCGGGGGCCCCGGCGTAACCCCGCAGCGCGGCCAGCGCTCCGCCGGCCTGGGCTTGGACGGCCGCGGCAGCCAGTATAGTGAGCCCTGCAACCGCGCTTAATATGGTTATCTTTTTCATTTCCTTTTCCTCCTGCCTGCGTCTTGTCTGTGGTTATAGTGTACAACAAGCACCGCCGCAGCGCCTGAGGCAAAGGGGCAAATTTTATAGGCAGGATTGCTTACGACGCCCGGGGGTGGGTGGAAAGGCGTTTTTGATGCCCTGGAGGGTCACTCCCCGCCAAAAGCCGGCATATTCAGAGTTAGAGGAAATCTTCGTCATGCGCCCAGCCTCCCAACTCAGCGCTCTTTGTTGAGATAACCGTCTATAAACGGGATTTTTTGGGGTATTCCCACAGTTTCGTCTTGTGTCCTGCTTAAATCCATGTCTACCGTCTGCGGCACTGCGTTCTCTCCGGTAAGCGCGGGGAGCAAAGAGGAGAAAGCCGAGATACTGGTAACAAACTCGCCGCTTCCGGCCGCCTGGCCGTAGACGGCCGTCATTGTGCAGCCCGCCGGGCTTTTGATAAAATCTTTACCGCCCGCAACCATTACCCCCTCTATCTTTCCGGTCACGGAGTTAAATACGGGCGAACCGGAATTGCCGTGGGATGTGTCCAGATCGGTTTCAAAGTAGTCCATACCGTAGAAGTCCCGCACGCGGGCGGCGCCCGCGACTTTAAGAGGCAAGCCTTTGGGATGGCCTATCATGAATACCGCGTCGCCCTTCCGAAGATCGCCGCCGCGGCTGACCGGGAGCGGTTTATGTCCGCGCACCTTGCGGTCCAGCTGTATCAGGGCGAAGTCGGGGCTTTGGGTCTGTAATCCGGCCGGCACCGAACGCTGCAATATCCTTGCGCAACTGTAAATTTCTCCGGCGGGCATCACAGTCATAGCTTCCCCGCCTACTTTTTCTACGGCATAGCCGAATACAATTCTGGCGTTCCTGCAGGCGTTTTCACCTGTTATGCAGTGGCCGGCGGTGAGAACCAGAGTTTCGCCCACAAGCGCGCCGGAACAGAAAGAGCCTGAGGGCTGTTCGCGGAATCTCTCATTGGGACAGAGGTTGAAACGGGCCCCGAAACCGACGGTTTTAAGTTTAACCTTGCCGTTCCCCTGGTTTTCAACCGCGCCAGCGCGCCAGAATGAAACTACCGAGCCGGAAAGCGTCTGGGCGGCCGGCGAAGCGGCGAAGTAATCCAGGCGGTCGTCTTCGCCGTATATGGCCTTGCCGCCCCCTGCCGGGGAGAGCATTGGCAGCACAACAAGGAATGCGGCTATCCCCAGTATAATTCTGATCGTTTTCATAGTCTCTTCAAATACTCTGTTCCGGCATCCTGGTAACCACCGCGGCAATATGTTGTACAGCACAGGTGAATTAATGTCAATGGACGGTGGCTAGAAAAAGTCGCTCAATTCTGTTCTCCGAAATTATGCCCCCAGACAGATTGCAGCCCCGTGAATATGCCACACAAACAGAAACCGCCGGTTCTCCCCGGCGGCTTCGCAGATAATCAGAAATCAGCGCCTCCATTCCCCTCCACCAGGCTCTTGTACCTCTGCGCGTGGTCGAGGAAAGTCTGCGATAGCGCGCGTTTTGCTACCTTTGGGAGAAATTCCAGCCCGCGTAGCCTGTGCGCGGAGTAAAAGGTCACCAGAACAGAGGTCGCGTCGTAGGCCCTGAACTCAACGCTGCCGATATCCACTTTGGTGGAATCGTTGTCGGAGCGGTATACGCGCCAATACACTTTGGTGCTGTCCTCCCCATAGCGTATTAGCTCGGCCTTGGTCATATCCTGGTTGATCAAAGAACAGTCAACGGCGGCGAAAGGCACTCCGCTGAGCACCATCCGCTCGAGCTGGCGCACAGCGCGCCCGTCGGCACCTTTCTCTACCACGCGCACCTCCCCGCCCAGGCGGTGGGCCAGATTGAGCCCCCATTCCTCGGCCGGGATCATTTTCTGAAGAACGTGGAAAGGTGCATTTATAAGGATCTGCGTTACCTCTACCACAACGGCATCTTTCTCCGGCCCGGCGCCGGTCTTGAGCTCGCTTTCGTAACTTCTCGAAATTCCCCGTGAAAGTTCCCTCGGGCCTGCGGAGGCAAAATACTGTGCCACGTCGGACGGAGTCTGTGCCTGAAAAGTCTCTATCAGGCCGGTAAAATCCCATCCTGTCGGGCCAAGGTCCGTACCGGTGATGCCGAAGCCGGCAGGGCCGCACCCTGCGGCGGCGTACAGTTCATCCCGCTTCTCCTCAACGGGCAAGGCCGCTTGAATTCCAACTGAAATACCGGGAACCGCGGTTCCACGGACTTCCTTTAATGCTTCCGTCAGGTCCATGCTCTGTTCCGGGCCGAAGCCTGTTTCCGCCATTGAAAGGTCGGCTCCTCCGATAAGAACAAGAACTAGCGGCATCGCCAATAGGGGTGTTTTCATGTTTATTCCTTATATTCGCCAGGCCGCGCCTTACCGCGCCTTCACGAGGCGGAACCCGATGCCGCCGTAGCGGACAGGGTCGGCGTTGTGGCGGTATGCGGCCCGCAGATATCTATCGTAACTGAAGCCGAAGGAACCGCCACGTAACACCCGGTCGGAGCCTGCACCTTCAAACGCACTGCCGTCAACAGGTGCGCCTTTATACGAATCCTGGTACTTGTCCTGTACCCATTGCCAGACATTGCCGGACATATCACATAAACCCTGCGCCGTATTCCCCTTGGGCTTGGAGCAGACCGGCATAGTGCTGTTGAGATTAAACACGGCCAGTTCGCTGGTCGGCTCATCATTCCCCCAGGGGTATTTCTGGTTCCTGCCGCCACTCGTGGCCGCGTATTCCCACTCCGCTTCGCTCGGCAGTCTTGCCCCCTTGAACTTGGCGTACTGCTCCGCCTGGGACCAGTCCACGCAGTTGACCGGGTGAAGCTGGCGGCCGGCTTTTCCCCAGTTGCAATAATCGCCGGTGACTGGCTCCGTGCATTCGCCTTTAATCACACATTCCGCGTATTGCTCCACTGTCACGTCTGTTTTGGACATATCAAAGGTTTTAATTGCGACCTCATGGACCGGCATGGTGTCTTCAAAACCTTTTTCTCCGCTGTCGTTCCCCATAGTGAAATTCCCGCCATTAAGGGTAACCCACTCTATCGGCTTGGTAGGCGCACCGATAGATGGATCATTTCCGACAATATACTCTTTGGTGAAACCTCCGGCCGCTTCAGTTTTAATAACAGGCGCGTCCGGCGCGGGGGCCCCGGCGTAACCCTGCAGCGCGGCCAGCGCTCCGCCGGCCTGGGCATGGACGGCCGCGGCCGCCAGTATAGTGAGCCCTGCAACCGCGCCTAATATGGTTATCTTTTTCATTTCCCTTTTCCTCCTGCCTGCGTCTTGCCTGTGGTTATAGTGTACAACAAGCACTGCCGCAGCGCCTGAGGCAAAGGGGCAAATTTTATAGGCAGGATTGCTTACGACTCCCGGGGGTGGGTAAAAAAGCGGTTTTAATGACCCGGCGGGTCACCGCCCTGCCAACCGCAAAAAAGACAACCGAGGCATAATATTTAGTGATGTCAGGGCTCCGTTCTGATAATGGGCAGATTCGGTTGTTCCGGTTTTTCGCTTTGCTGTCCAGACGGCGCGGATTTTGCTTGTAGACCTGTTGAACCTCAATGAAACACGGCTTGACCGCTGAAGTGTAAGCGGTCTATACTAACCTGCGGCAAAGCCTTTCTACTTTGCGCCATAATACGAGCGGAACGGTATTGAGCTGTTTAACGTCCAGAACGGCGGCTTTATTGAAATTTGCTGTTGCCGCGGCGGCGAAAGACTCTAAATGCTCCAGATATGCTTTTATCTGTTTCCCCTGCATTTTTCCGAAGTCGATCTGTTTGTAGTTCTCCGTTAATGCCAGGAAGAGCTTCTTTATCCTTTCCGCCTCCCGGTGGTTTAATAATGTCTGCGCTTTGTCTGCGGTAAGGCGGGCTGCCAGCAGGCTGTGGTCCAAAAATCTGTGCGCTTCCTGCAAAGAGGAAATATCGCCCAGTTGCTCCAGTTTCACGCGGGACAGTTCCGCGCTTTCTGTCAGGAGGCGTTGTAAGTCCGATAGCATGGCGTGCCCAAGGTCAAGCGGGGCCGGGCCTGGGTCTGCCGGAGTGCCGTGTCCGGAGGCCGACTGCCTGGAATTAAGATGCTCTACCCGGAGTTTTGGCTCATAGGGATAGGCTGTGACTTGCTTTGTGACAAGCGCTTCCAGCGGGTCGCCCATAT
>Ga0209212_1001006_pt1 | contig 49362 bp, 34 predicted proteins | sample RifGroC2_FD_183996 | JGI IMG/M metagenome (GOLD analysis project Ga0209212, IMG submission 183996) | Groundwater microbial communities from Rifle, Colorado, USA - Groundwater C2 (SPAdes) (version 2) | ecosystem: Environmental > Aquatic > Deep subsurface > Groundwater | place: Rifle, Colorado... | reverse complement strand
AGGCTGATGCAAACCAACTGCATCGATTATCAGCATCGCGGCAACACCGGCGGCGGCAGTTCAGCATGGTCATCGCTCAAGGCACTTGCCAATGTCAATGCCGTGGGGTACCGCGATGCCGGATGTACCACCTCGACCAGCCAACTGCGAGGCTATCCGATTGCCAGCGTGCTGGGAGCCTCGAATGCTGCTGAAGCGACCGTAAGCTGCCATATGAGCAGGACCGACGTACCTAATTACGCTACCCAGATACAGAATTTTAAGGTTCGTGGACCGGCATCGCCTTTGCCTTCGGCATGGCCGGACGGCAACTTCTGGAACGGCGTAACCCCCTGGCCGCTGACCAAATAGGGAACACGCAGTCTCAAATATTTACAACTGGAGTAGGCTCTATGTACCAACAACGTTCCATAAACAGACTGCCCCTTATAAACAGGATAAGTGCGTTAACGAAATCATTTTCTGCTGAAAAACCGCAGAAACTGATTTCTAACTTACTAAAGTATTTCCCGCAGATATTTATAGCGAATATACCCTCGCTTTTCTGTCTGCTAATACTTTTATTCCCTGCCGCCTCTTCTGCCTTTTTCAATGGAGGCGATCAGCTCTGGGCCTACCGCGACAAGATTGACGGACAGTCGGGCAAGCCGGGCAAGCAGAATCCTGTTGCCTCGGTCAGCGATTCAGAGGGAAACATCATCATCACCGGCAGTCAGCTTCTTCCCGGCAGCAGCTTTGAAGAATTCTACACGGTCAAGGTAAGAGCCAACGGCTCTATTGCCTGGAGAGCGGTGTACACGGTTTCAGGCCTGAATGCCCGTGCTGTCGCAATAACGGTAGACGCCTCCGACAACGTCTATGTCACCGGCGTCAATGACGGATCCAACAACAACATCCACACGCTCCGCTATAACCGGGACCAGGCAGGGCTGGATGCCACGCCCGCCTGGCAGCAGACGTTTGACGGGGGAGGCACGGACAAGGCGGCCGCCATTACGGTTTCAGGAAGCTATGTTTATGTTGGCGGGTCGTCGCGCTATGGCGGCAATGAGTGTTTCATGGTTCTGGCCTACAACAAGGACAGCGGCGCGCTGTCGTGGCAGATCCCCAACGCATCCACCGCCACCATAGGAAAGGCCAATTCGCTTGCCGCGGATGCAAACAGCATCGCGGTGACCGGACAATCCTGGAACGGTCCCGAAAACTATCTGAAAACCATCGCCTATAATCCGGATGGGCAGAGCATCCTCTGGCAGACCCCGCAACCTGATGCCGCCGGGTATCAGCGCAACGATGCCGGCCTGGCCGTGCAGATCGATTCAAAAGGGCATGTCGTGGTGGCCGGCACCATCTACAACGGCCTGAACACCGACATCCACGCCGTGAAATACTGCAGCAGCGCTGTCGCCCCCTGCGACGGCAAGACCGCCGGAGACATTCTCTGGCAGCAGACGTATGACGGTGGTTCGGATGATGATTTCAACTACCTGCAGCTTGAGCGCGGGGCAACAGCCAAAGACGATGTTTATTTAACAGGACATACTCTGTTAAACGGGCGTAACCACATGTATACCGCCCGATACAACTCTGCCGTGACGGTTCCGCAGGAATCCTGGCACGCCACCTTCAGCTCCGGTGGAGATAATACCGACATCCCGGCCATGCTTGTCGTCGATCCTGGCGCAGACAACCTCTTTGTTGCCGGATACAGTGCCGATGTCGCCTTCAACAGCGACTTCCGGGCGATCAAATACCGCAAAAGCACCGGGGACGAGCTCTGGACGCAAACCTTCCATGGCATTGCCAACGCAACTGATCGCGCTGTGGGAGCTGGCCTGGATACGAACGGCAATCTGAACGTTGCCGGTTATGCGGATGAATCAGCAGCCTTGGACGGCGGTACAGCCACGGCTACGGCCGGGACAAAGGGGACACTGGTCAATGGTCTGAAAACGTGGGGCACCAACGTCTGGACCGGTTATTACCTGAAGATGCTGACCGGTGTGAACAACAGCAATCAATTCCGCCAGATCCAGTCCAATGATGCCACAACCCTCAATTTTTCTCCGCTGCTGCCTGACGTTGTGAATAATGGAGACGGTTATTATCTGTATGACAAAGACGACTACGACTATTACGTTGTCAAGTATGACAAAGGTGTACTGAACGCTCCGACCAAACTTGTCGCCAGCGGAGTTTCCGGCACCACCGTCAACCTCGCATGGCAGGACAACAATGTCACAACCCCCAAATTCCGGGTCGAGCGCTGTAGCGCCGGCACGGAGCATCTGGTGGCCGTTCCCTGTGACTTTGCGGATCAGGGCCAGATAACTGTAATTGATGTTGTTGACGGTGCGGTGAGCACGCAGGCAACCGGCCTTGCCCCGGACAAATACTATTATTTCAGGGTCAGGGCCTACCTTGGTGCAGACTTCCCCACTGCGACCCAGGTGACCTACCCGAGCAGTACCGAGCATGCCGTAACCCAGACCGTAGCCCTTGTTCCGGAGGCAGAATCATACAGCTACGCCGGGGTCGCCAACAGTGATGACTATGCCCTGACCATCTCCACAGGCCCGATAAACGGGCATCCGGTTGTCAGCGGCAAAAGCTTTTTTACCGGCTCGGGCTTTGATTACTACACCCTCCGGCTGGACAAGGACAACCTGACCAAGCTCTGGAGCCAGCGCTACAACGGCCCGGAAAGTCAGGGGGACGCCGCGATGTGTCTGGCGGTTGACCACAACGACCAGGTCATCGTCTCCGGCTACTCCATGCTGCAAAACCTGGTCGCCTCAAAGGACATGAACTCCATCTACACCATCAAATACAAGGTTGATGCACCTTCTACCCCGGAAAATGATGAAGAATATTATGACTGGGCGCACCAGTATAACGGTGCCGGAGCAGTTGATGACCGTCCCATTGCCATTGCCGCCGCCAGCGATGCATCCAACAATATCGCCGTGGTCGGCATGGGGGTTCACTCCGAAGCAAATATGTCCAACCATGACATCTATGTCCTGCACTATCCGCCGGCAGGCCCCGGCCCTGCCGGAACGCCGAATCCGGGATATTGGGCTGCCGCAGCCATAGAAAAAGGTGGAGATGACGAACCTACCTCCGTTGCCATTGATCCGTCCGGCAATGTTTTGGTCACCGGCTTTACCATGAATACCACCAGGGAAAGGAAGGATTACGACATCTATACCGCCAAGTTTGCCGCGACAAACGGGGCGCTGCTCTGGGAACGGGTTTATGATGCCGGATACGGTGATGACGAGGCCAACTCAGTGGCGACTGACGCATACGGCAATGTCTATATTACCGGTTTTGCGACCAATGCAGATGGCAATCGGGACTACATCACCATCAAGTACGATGCGGATGGGGCGATCCAGTGGGGCGGGCCCACATTGTATGACGGGCCGGCCCATGGTGATGACGAAGCGGTCTCCGTGAAGGTCGATCCGATGGACAATCACATCGTAGTATCCGGAAACCGGCTGACCGATGCGGGCAATAACGATGTACATACCATCCGGTATGCCCCGGATGGTAATATTGACTGGCAGAAGACGCTGCTGAGAGAGCGCAACGACGAAGACATGTTCGACATGGCAATGGACACTTCGGGCAGCGTGCATATAGCGGCAACAACAACCAACAGCGATAATAACGATCCCCTGAGCAACCAGGACATTCTGGCTGTCAAACTGGATTGGCAGGGGATTATGGCAAGCAATGCAACCTCCTATGGCCAAATTGCTGAGCTCGACAAGCCCTACGGGATTGCCGTGAACTATCAGGGAGATGCCTTTATCGCCGGCATATCCCAAAACGCCGCGTTGAATGCCGATTACATCGTGCTGAAGGTAAATGGGGACAACGTACAGAGCCCGTATCCCATGAGCACCTCCAACCCGACCTATACCTCGGTCAAGCTTGACTGGACCGACAGTTCCAAGGCAGAAGACGGTTTTCAGGTGGCGCGCAGGGACGGAGCATGTCCTGCCGAGCCCCCTGTATGGGGGGATGGGGAGATCATCACCAGCGGCCCCGCACACCTCGCAGCCAATACTGTTACCTTCACCGACACGGGACGCACCAGCAGGGCAACTTATTGCTATGGCGTCCGGGCTTTCAGCGGCACTACCTATTCCCGCTGGACCAACAATACCGTGACCATGGTGACGCCGCCAGCGCCTTCTGTTAGTGTTGCTGCCGCCACCACGAAGGTGACTGTCAGCTGGACTCCCCAGAATGGCGGACAGCAGACAGGTTTTGAGTTGTGGCGCTGTTCGGACACTACATCGGCAGCCTGTACGGATTATGCCCTTCTGACATCTTCACTGACAGGAGCAGCAACCAGCTATGACGATTTAACGGTATGTGCCGGAACAATCTATCGTTACAAGCTTAAAGCAAAGGATGGTACGGACTGGGCATCTGACTTTTCGACCCCGGTCGGAGCAATACCTGCGACAGTCGATAATCTTGCCGTAGACCAGGGTTTTGAGGCCCCGACCCCCATGACCGCGGGGCAGAGCGTTGGCTGGACCAATGTTGGCGGCACAATAGCAACGGATATAACCTTTGACACGGCCGAGAAGCACAGCGGAGCCCAAAGCCTCAATATCAATGCAGTCGGAACAACTTCCATGTCGGGAATAAAGCAGTATCTGCTTTTCTCACCGGGTGGCAAGTATCAGATCTCGGCCTGGTTCAAGACCGCGGCGCCAGCCGGCAAGGCTACCTGCGACCTGCTTGATGCAGGCAGCGGCTCATTTTCCAACTCCGGCACGACGAGTGACTGGGAACAGAGGTCGTTGACCATCACCGCTTCCACCGCTTCTTTTCCTGGCGGATCAAGGATCAGGTGTTTTGTCAATACAGGATCGCAGGCAAACATCGATGATCTGCAGGCAACCCCGCTCTACGACCTGACGGCAACCCGCTTTTCCGAGACGCAGATCGATCTGGCCTGGCTTGACAGTTCATATGACGAGACCGGCTATAAGGTTGAACGATGCAACGATGCAGGCTGCACCTCGCCACAACTCATTGCAACCCTTGGAGCCGACGTCAGAAGCTACCGCGACAGCCGGCTGACACCCGACACAACCTACTGGTACAGGGTACGACCTTACAAGACTGCGCCGCTGTCATGTAACGGCGGATGGGATGGCAGCTATTCAAATATCGCCAGTGCTTTGACAACCAACAACCCGCCAATACTGACAGCTTCGGCAGCAAACACCACCCAGGTCAATCTGACCTGGAGCGATACGGCCGGCACGGAAAACCTGTTCCAGATCGAGCGTTGCATCGCGGCTTCCTGCAGCATGACCAACATTGCCTCCCTGCTGGCCAATGCGACAACCTATACCGATGCCAACGCCTGCAGCAATACGCTCTACAGCTACCAGGTCCGGGCTGTTGACCAGCCGCTTTCACTTGGGGGGGCAAATCCCTGGACCAAAAAGGTCAAGCTTGATTTCGGCACAACCTTCAGCGCCAACAAGTTGACCCGTATCACGATCAATCAACTGACCGGCATGGATGCTTCCTTCAAGGATATCCGCTTCTATGATGCAACCGCCAAACAGGAATTGTCGCACTGGATCGAGCCGTCTGCGGCCGGTTCGGCAACCGCCTGGATCAAAACCGGGAGCAACAATGACATCTACCTGTATTTCGGCAACAACACTGCCATAAGCACCAGCAGCAGCTCCAATGTTTTTGGCAAGGCACTGGTCGGATTCTGGCCCTTTAACGAGGCAGCGGAAACCCGTTCCGGCACAACAGCGGATATAAGCGGCAATGCCTTGAACGCCACCCTGAACTACTTTTATTCCTACACCGGTTATGGCGTGGTTGCCGGAGGACGCTACAAGAACGGCCTGAATCTGGGGCTTCAGTCTTCCATGAGTGCCAGTGTTGCCGATATCACCGGCTCGCTTCTGGACATTACCGACCAGATCACCATCGAGCTCTGGTACCAGTACCAGAAAAGCCCCGACTGGGGACGCCTTGCCTCCAAAATGACCACAGACACCGGCCAGCCATGGGAAATGTACGGTTTATGGCTTGACAACACTACAGATGCAGTGGCAACCAATCCTCAGCAGCGGGTATATTTCGGTATCGGCTCCCAGGATTCGCCCCCCGGCGGCGCCTGGCCCTATTTTCAATCCGATGCAGGCCCACAGCTGACACCTGGGCAGTGGTACCATATCGTCGGCAGATACGATTCTGCAAGCGGCAGGATGTCCGTATTTGTCAACGGCATCGAATACGGTGTCGCTACCCACGCAACCAAGCCCAAGATTGTCGTCAACAATGCGCCTTTTTATATCGGCAACCGGGGAACAGGCAATTATATGAAGGGCATGCTGGACGAGGTACGCCTGTATAACCGTGCTCTGAGCGACGAGGAGATCGCCAGCCGTTATGCAGCCACGCTGCCGGTGGTGACTGTACCTATTGACGGAAGCGTGCAAACCGATGCAGGTGGCTATACATTTTCGACCAACTGGAACGGCCCCTATAGCAAGCCAAACGCATCAGCACCGGCACCAGCGCCCTCTGTAGTCGTAACACCAAAACCAGCCAATCTTGTTGCTGACCCCGATTTTGCTAACGGTTCAGCATCCTGGGCAACCGCGGTCGGCACCACTACCGGCACGAGTTTTGACACTTCAGTAACATACAGCGGAGCCAAGAGCCTCAAATTTGCGGCAACAGGGGCAACTCTTGGCGTTTCACAGGTAGTTACCGTTGTTCCGAATACTGATTATACACTTTCCGGTTACCTGAAAACCTCGCTGACAGCTGGACAGATACAGTGCGATGTGAATGGCACAGGTATTGATTCACCTGGAATTCTCAGTTCCGGTACAAGCAACTGGACGTACAAGAATGAAAACGTCACTATTCCTGCCGGCACCACCTCGGTATCCATCCGCTGTTTCGGTAACGGCAGTCCACAGGGTTCCGCCTGGATCGATATGGTGCAATTGGTACCGGTCATTCCGTTCACAAACTTCACTGCAACCCGAAAATCAGAGGAACAGATTGACCTTACCTGGACGTACCCGACCGGTGGCGATCAGACCGGGTTCAGGATAGACCGCTGCACCGACTCCGGTTGCGCAGCAGCCACGACCATTGCGGTTTTAAATGCTGCGGTCAGTACGGCAACTCCTGGGAACTGGAAATACAGCGACAATAACCTGACCATCAACACCAACTACTGGTACCGGGTCAGGGCATACAAGACAGAGGATGCCTCCTGCAACGGCGGTAAAGGTTACTGGGAAACCGTTTCCACACCGATCTCAGGGGTGGTCAACACCGCCCTTAACGTCCCGGGTACTCTTACGGGAACACCCGCAGTAACAACCGCCTGTGAAGACCTTCGGGTTACCGACACAAGTGGCATGGCGCAGAAATTCTATCTCGAAAATTCCATGCCTTTATCGGCCTGCAATACCCTCAACACCAAGCTGATCGTCAAGATTCCGTCCATAACAACCGCAGGTAAAACACTCAACCTATATTATGGGAATCTCAAGGCACCCCGGGGCGATGACGACGGTACGAATGTTTTTAACTTCTTTGATGATTTCAACGGCACAGCCATAGATACTGCCAAATGGAAAATCATGAACGGGACAGGATTCACTGTTTCCAATGGCCTCCTTCATGGGACCAATACTTGGGGACGGCTTGGCTCCGTAAACACAACTTTTTATACGAGTGGCTGGAATCTGCAGGCAAAGGTGAAATCCACGCTACGCCCGGCAAGCGGATATTATCCGATCGGTTTTTCCTTGGAGGGTAACCATTATCGCAGCTTTGGCTTGATCGATTACCCGGCCGCACACCATTACTCGAACAACAATGACGCCTGGACGGCAAATCTCACAACACCTCCAACAGGCTCATCCCGCGACGACAGCATGGTGTATTCTGTCGTTCTGAAGAGCTCTACACTGATAACTCCGTCAATTTTTGACATCGACAAGAATGTCACCTACTGGGCACCGGGAGATGTCGCCAACAGCAATCACACAGGCGACTGGAATATAACGATTGGCCAACGCTACGACAATGGCGGTACAGGGCAGGCCTATTCTGCGGATTGGGACTGGGTGCGCATCAGAAAATATATTGCCAATGCTCCTGTGGCCGGAGCGCCCGGGGCAGTTGCATCCGGTACGTACTCCCTGACAGGTGAAAGCAGTACCTGGCGTTTTCTGAGCCCGGTTTCCGTAAGCAATGCCAGCGGGGCCACCCAGACTGATTTCCAGGTTAACATTGTTACCGATACTACCCATTTGGCTACTGATCGAAACAGTCTTGTCTGGACCGCAGCTACGGATACAGAGACCGGGTTTGTACTAGAACGCTGCAAGAACAGCCTTGAAAGCTGCACCGCAAATTTCGTGATAGATACGCCAATTCCGGCTCTACCCCCCAAGAACAGCATAGGTGCTCAGGTTACCTATCTTGACCGCGAGTTGCAGTTGGATTCCCCTACCACCGCAATAAGCTACTGTTACCGGGTAAAGGCGATCAAGTCCGGCGGGTGGCTTAGCGCTCCGACGCCCGGAGAAACCGGCTACAGTAATATCGTCTGCATGAATACCAAGATCCAGGCCGCGCCAACCAACTTCATCGGCACGGCAACCGGAACCGCTGTCAATCTTTCCTGGACGGACAACACAACCGGCGAGAACGGTTTTACGCTGGAACGCTGTCAGGATATTGGAGGAGATACTCCCTGCACCTTCGCTGCCGGCAATATAACGACTATTTCACTTCCTCCCAACGACGACAAGGTTTCCACCACCGCAACCTACACCGATCCGAACCTCTGCGCCGGCACCTACCGCTACCGCATATCGGTTCACAAGAACAATCCGGATGGAACCTCCTGGACGATGGGTCCAACGTATCTTACCGGCGATTCGGTTGCCACCGATCTGCCGCCGGTGCCGCTGAATCTTGTTGCCGCGCGCGTATCGGAGAATCAGATCCAGGTAACCTGGAAGGACATGACTGCGGATGAAACCGGATTCGAGGTATGGCGCTGCGTCGGCTCCACCTGTACCGACTTCGCCAAACTTCCTGTCACAGTTGCTGCGAGCGGCGGCACAGGTGCTACGGTCACCTATAACGACACTTACTACATCGTGCCGGAAACAACCTACCGCTACAAAGTGCGGGCCTACGTAATCGCCACCTGCACGGTGTACAGTAATTTTAGCGCGGACAACAGCGCTTCTGCGCCGAACGGACCGGATTATGCCACCGCGGCATCTATAGCACCGTCAGCAGTGACCGCAACCGCCGTAAACAGCACCCAGGCCGATCTTGCCTGGACCGACAATACGGTTTCCAAATCAAACATAATTGTCGGCCGCTGCCCAGGCACGGCCCCCTGTCAGACATCGTATACACAATTTTCACCGCTGTCCTCTTCTGCCGTGACCTATAGCGATACCTCTGTCTGCACTGACATGGTGTACAATTATCAGATCTATCCGACGGTAAATACAGCGATGACGCCCCTTGCCGACGGTCAGATCTGGAGGGGAGTATCGCCACTTACCATCACCAACTTCCAGCCGAATTTCATTACCCGGGTGGTTATAACCAAAGGAACAATGGACATACAGGATGATTTCCGGAACATCCGTTTCATTGACCGCAACGCCCAGGTAGCCCTTCCCTACTGGATTCAGAGCACATCCGGCACCGGCAGTGCCGCAAAGGCGATTGTCTGGTTCAAGACCGGTGCTAATTCCATTATCGATCTTTATTACGGCAACGCCACCGCTACCAGCGCAAGCAACAAGGATGCAGTGTTTGGTACCGGCATGGTCGGTTACTGGCCCTTTGAAGAGACTACACAACTTCCCACAACCACGGCGGATGTCAGCGGATCGGGTAATAATCTGACTATGACAGGTTTCACAGCGCCAAATGGCATTGTGGCAACCGGGAAAATCGGCAACGCACTCAGCCTGGACGGTGCCGGAGATTATGCCTATAAGAGCGGCGCTAATACAAGTCTGCCTGCCGGAAATCCCGCCACTGCTTCTGTCGAGGCTTGGGTCTATCCGACCTGGGATCCTGCCTTACCGGCGCTTACAACACGCTCCCCCTATGATTACAACGGGATCGTTGCCTGGGGTAACAGGACCTGTAACGGGGGAGGATTTGCCATGAGCCTCACCTCTTCGGCAAGGCCCCAGTTTGCCGGTTGGTGCAACGACTATTCATCACCAGGGGCGGCTCTGACCCCCAGCACCTGGAACCACCTTGCCGTGGTAATAAACGGCACAAGCGCGATCACTTATTACGTGAACGGCACTCCGATCAGCGGGACACTGTCCGGCGGTGTACCTTTAAACCTCGCCTCCACCAACCTGGCCATCGGAGCGCTGGAACTGGCCAGTGGCAACAGGAACTTCAAGGGTATGATTGACGAAGTACGAATCTACAATCGTGCCCTGACGGCCCAGGATGTCGCGGCACGCTACGCAGCAGCACCACCGTCCGTGTCAGTTGGGGCGAACAGTGCCACAGGCAACCCCGGCGCAGCCTCGACCATCAATCTGGTTGTACCTCATTCTGCAAACATGATTGCAAATGGAGAATTTGATGGGACGCTTTCAACAAAATGGGTTGCCTGGCCTGACTGGAACAATATTACTCAGGACTCCGCGATATTCTATAGCGGCAGCAAGGCGGTCAAGCTTTCAAAGGCCCTGGCAGCCAACAGTGCGGTAACCATATATCAGTCAATCACAAATTTAATCCCGGGCGGTAAATATATACTGAGCGGCTCCATCAAGTCCTCTCTCGGCAGCACCGGTGATTCCTGGTGCCGCTTGGCAAACGGGGCTGCTGCCGTCAATTATTACAGCCCGACGATAAACATACCAGCCACTGATGCCGCCAGGAACAATCAGGGATGGTTCCGACTCTCCGTTCCGATCACCTTGCCGCTTATAGCACCTGGCGGTGGAAGCATATCGACTCTTAATCTCGAATGTGGGATCTGGACGACGACAGCCGGCACACAGACCGCCTATTTTGACGCAGTGCAACTGGTGCCTGACCCGCCGATAGTCCTGACCGCCGCACAGGCCTCCGAGGTTGATGTTGACCTTAACTGGAATGATTTTTTCTCGGATGAGACCGGCTACAATATCTATCGCTGCCAGGGGGCCTCCTGCACTCCGTCAGCAGTTGTCAAACAGCTTGGCGCGGGTATCGTCAAATACCGGGATTCCGGCCTGACACCGGGAGAGAACTACAGTTACAAGGTCACGGCCTACAAAACAGCCACCTGTCCCTGGGAAAGCACGGCCAGCGAGGTCAAGACAGTTTCAACAGCCCAGATTGCGCCGGACCTTCTTAGTGTCACGCCAATCAACTCCACGAAAATGCGTTTGACCTGGACCGACATGACAGCAACGGAAACCGGCTTCAATATTGAACGGTGCGAGGGGGCTAGCTGCACCACAGGCAGCCCGGTCTACACCGAGATCTATCACAACATCTCACCGGTCAGACCGCTGGAAGACAGCCTGAAGGCGCGCTACAGCATGAACGGCAACACCAACGATTCTTCGTCAAGCGGACTGAACCTCAAGCCGTATTATAACTCGGCAACTTATGAGGATGGCGGAGTCGTCATGACTTCCGATGCCAATCTTTACACTACGACGACCTCGAATATTCTTGACACGGATTACCATACCATTGAATTTGATATTAAATTTAGATCAACAGCCGGAGGTGCCGACATCATGCGTTTTGCCGTGCCTGGCGCAAATTACAGCCCCGGGCTTTCCACCTCTTCAAATCGTATCAGCTGGTATAATTACCCCTCGGGAGCAGCTGTAACCTTTGGAACAAACGGCCTTAACGGCACGCCATTCGTTGTGGGCAACTGGTATCGCATCCGGGGGGTAAAAAACGGCAGCAGCCTTAAAATCTATGTCGATGAAAACCTTGTGGTAACAGCAACTGTTTCAAATCCGAAAACAGCCGGTTCCGGCACACTTTACTTCGGCAGTTGGTATACACCGGATATTTTGCTGAAAAATGTCAGTATATACAACACCTCCAATGCTCCGACTTTGCGAACGATTGATGACAATCAGGTCTGTCCCGGCATAACCTACTACTACAGGGTCAGTGCCAACAAGCAGGGAGGATGGGGCCAGGGACCGACCAGCAATGTGCGCAACAACACGACCATGGCGTTTAATGCACCACGGGCGCCATTTACAGCCACAACGGTAAACGACGTTAAGATAAATCTATCCTGGGTAGCCAACACGGAGAACGACCAGGAAAACTTCATCCTGAAAGAGTGCCCTGGAGCGAGTTGTGCCGATGGAATGAGCGTCCCGAACAATACCGTCCTGAGCAGAACCGGACTTACACCGGAAACGAATTACTGTTATCAGGTAGCCTCCTGGAAATCATCGGCGTATTGCAATGGCGGCGTTGGCTTGACTTCCCCATTCACAAGCGCCTCTGCCTGCCCGACAACCCACACCGCCCGGGCCGGCAACCTGACCGCCAAGGCGCTGAACGCGAACAAGATCCTGCTTGAATGGGACGACATGTCGGGAGATGAGGACAAGTTCCTGATTCAGAGGAAAATCTGGAACGGACAGTGGATCGTACGGGAAGTATCAGCCAAAACAACGGGAACAGGTACAAAACATACCTTTACTGATACAATTGCCATAGAACAGCTCAAGAAGTATACCTACCGGATAGTAGCAGTGAAAGGCTCCATAGAGTCACCACCCAGCAATGAGGCGGTGGTGTCCTACACTGATCCCTCCAACGGGCAGACGATCAGCACAACACCAGTGTTTTCCGGAGGAATGGACAAGGCAACCTGCATCTGTACCGTGCAGGACGGCAAGGAAGTATGTAAATAAATAGTGCCATGGAACATCTGAAACCAACCCCCCTCCGTCCCCCCTTGTCAGGGGGGAAGCCTTGAAGTCTCCCCTGATAAGGGGAGATTTAGAGGGGTTGGTTGCGAAGAAATAAGAGTTACAGGGTACTAGTTTCACGCACACGAAATAACTTTGCACAGGGGAATCCATGACCGAAGCAACGGGGATGAAGAAATTCATCCCCTGCATTTTTTTGATTTTTATGGCGATTACGCTGTTGGGACGTTTCTCTGAGGCAGAGCAGGAGAACGCTTCAGAGAACAACAGCCGTTTTGCGGGTTCAGTAAGCTGCCGTGAATGCCACGAACGCTTTTACCAGCTCTGGTCGAAATCGTTTCATGGCCTGGCAATGCAACCTTATTCCAGCGGGTTTGCAACAGGGAGGATTAACGCACAACAAAAACCGATAACAATCGGTGAGTACCGCTACCGTGCCGATTTTGCTTTGAATTCAGTTATCGAGGACGGTCCGGATGGCCAAAGGCACTATCCGATTGAACATGTCATGGGGGGCAAGGATGTCTACTATTTTCTGACGACCCTTGACAAAGGCCGGCTGCAAACCCTGCCGGTGGCCTACGATGTCCGCCAAAAGGAATGGTATGACACCGCACTTTCGGCTGTCAGGCACATTCCGGGACAGCAGGGAACAACCGCGCCAAACAACTGGAAAGATGTGCCCTACACCTTCAATACCGCATGCAGGGATTGCCATGTCAGCCAGCGTTCGAACCGGTTTGACACAAAAAATGACACCTTCAGCACGTCCTGGAAAGAGCCCGGAATTAACTGTGAAACTTGTCACGGCCCGTCAGAGGAGCACAACATTGCCCTGCGAGCCACACCCAAAGGCGAAAAGCCTCGCGACTACAAGATCATCCGCACCAAAACATTCACGCCGGCCCAACATAACGACTCCTGCAACTCCTGTCATGCCAAGGCTGCCCATCTGACGAGCGGCTATAAACCACCGGAGCGTCTTTTTGATCATTTCGATCTGGCCACACTCGAAGATCAGGATTATTACCCTGATGGCCGCGATCTGGGTGAAAACTACACCATGACCTCCTGGATGCTGAGTCCCTGCGTCAAAAAGGGCAAATTACACTGCGTGACCTGTCATACCTCCAGTGGCCGTTACCGATTCCGCAAACCGGAAGATGCCAACAAGGCGTGTCTGCCCTGTCATGAAAAACATGTTCTAAACCCTGCCCTGCACACTCATCACAAGCCGGACAGCACAGGGTCACGCTGTGTCTCCTGCCACATGCCCACGACCGAGTTTGCCCGCATCAGGCGCAGCGATCACTCCATGCTGCCTCCGACCCCGGCGACGACCATCCGCTACAAATCGCCCAATGCCTGTAACGGTTGCCATTCCGACAAGGATGCGGCCTGGGCCGATGCAATTGTGCGTACTTGGCGAACCCGCGATTACCAGGCACCGATACTGAAACGCGCGGCCCTGATTGATGCAGCCCGCAGAAAGGATTGGACCAAGCTGGAGGAGATACTAGCCTATATTTCCGATAAGTCCCGAGACGATATTTTTGCGGCCTCTCTGGTGCGCCTGCTTGAGGAAGCCGACTTCCAGCGTACAACCCCCACCCTGCTGGCAGCACTCAAGGCCTCTTCACCTTTGGTGCGCGGTGCAGCGGCAGATGTTCTGGCCAGGATACCAACGCCTGAAGTTCTTCAGGCCCTGGCGCAGGCCACGGGTGATGAATACCGTCTGGTGCGGGTCATGGCTGCCGGTTCATTGTCCAATTATCCGCAGTATGCACCACAGGCATCGTTTGCCGATCAGGTTAAAAAAGCAACGGATGAATATCTGGAAGTGCTTGCGTCGCGGCCTATCAATTGGGTTGCCCACTATAATCTGGGCAACTATTACCTGAACCGCGATCAGCCGCAAAAAGCCCTGGATGAGTATGAAACCTCCCTGAAGCTTAATGCCGATGCAGTTATGCCGCATGTCAATTCGGCGATTGCACTCGTACAATTGGGACAAAAGGGCAAGGCGGAAGAGCACCTCAAAAAGGCTATCATTATTTCTCCCGACATGGCTGTCAGCCACTATAACCTTGGGTTGCTTACCGGTGAACGCGGAGATCTGGTCCGAGCAGAGAAGCATTTCAGGGATGCCTTTGCTAAAGATCCGCGGATGGCGGATGCCGCTTACAGGCTTTGCATGATCATGCCCGGGGAACGTCAGACCGAGGCGCTGGCCTGGTGTCGAAAGGCCGTGGAAATCAATCCTGACGAGCCCAATCATGCCTATACTCTGGCGGTAACCCAAAGCCGCAGCGGTGATTTCGAGGCGGCAATCGCCACTCTCGCTTCTTTGATCGAGCGGCATCCGAGTTTTGGCGCCGCACATCTGTTACAGGGAGAACTGTACCAGATGGCCGGTCAAGAGGAGCAGGCACTGCTCGTATATCATCGCATGAGTGAGCTTTTTGTTATTGGCGAGCAGTATCGGCGGGCTGCCCTGGAACGGATCGAGGCGCTGCAGCCAGCCCCTGTTAAAGAATGAAATCATAAAACTTGATCAACCAGAATTGTTGCCGTTTGTAATATTAGATCCCATACCTTGCATTCAGCAATACCCGGGCGTATGATTGTTCAATAAATCAGAACACATACAAATTACAGGGGAGACTGACATGTCTTTGATTCTTACCTCCTACAGCGACCGTATCGGCACCATTACCTTCAATCACGCCGAGACTCGTAACAGCCTTTCAAACGAACTGCTCAACAACTTGATCGAAGCACTGCTTCTTTTCGAAAAGCGCAAGGCGCGTGCGATAATCATCAGGGCCCAGCAGGGTGTTAAAGTCTGGTCATCAGGCTTCGATATCCGGGAACTGCCAATCCCCGGACGAGACCCGCTCTCCTATAATGACCCGCTGGAACAGGCACTACGAGCCATCCAGCTGTTCCCGGCACCGGTAATTGCCATGATCGAAGGAAGTGTATGGGGAGGAGCGTGTGACTTGTCATTCATCTGCGACCTGGCAATTGGCAGTCCGTCTGCTTCATTCGCCATTACTCCGGCCAAGATAGGTGTTCCTTATAACTCCACCGGCATCCTGCACTTTATAAATGTGGTTGGACCACGCTTGGCCCGTGAGATGTTTTTCACTGCCCAGCCAATCAACGCCGAGCGCGCTCTTCAGGTGGGCATTCTCAATCACCTGGTTTCAACTGAAGAACTGGAACGTTTCACCACCAACATGGCGCTGCAGATTGCCTGCAATTCCCCGCTTGCCATTACGGTTATCAAAGAGCAGCTGCGTCTGCTGGGCAACTCACACCCTTTGAGTCCGGAGACCTTCGAGCGTATCCAGGGACTCCGCAGAAAGGCCTATGACAGTTTCGATTATCTTGAAGGTAAAAATGCATTTTATGAAAAGCGGCCTCCGAAATTCAAGGGAGAGTAGCTTGCAGCAAAAACGCTTTAGTTATGAAAAAAGCCATCAGAAATCTGATGGCTTTTTTTGCGGACGTGTATGTCTGCACTAACGAAGATTAGTCTTCAAGCGGGGGGCGACCTGTTTTTCGAACAAATTCCAGATCCTCTTTCTTTTTTATGATTTTCTCAGAGCAGAAGGTCCAAATTCGATAGCTCTCTACCGCCAAGATGGTCATGCCTGCGCCAAACACAGCCCAGTAGTTATCATCCAGTGCCCTGGCAAAGTGGTAAAAGAGGTAGAATCCGGTCAAGTATCCAACATGGACAAAACTGCTTTTGTGTTCGATGCCAGCCATCATTCTTGAAAGGCTGAGCATGATGGCTGAGAAAGTGTAGATGAGCAGCAACATGCTGATCGACTGAGATGAGGGCGGCTTGCCAAGTGCTGTCAGAACAGAATCAGGCAGATCTAAAAACGGAAAGTCACTCCAGGCGGTCATGCTGACGAGCAGAAAAAGAGACACTGCCCAGAGTCCCCGGTTCGAAAAGGATTTGAAGTGCTCGATCTCTTTCAGGATATTTTGTTGTAGCGATTCCAAGCTATCGGTTTTTATTGCTTCTTGACCGATTAACGGTTGTTGCGTCATGTGTGTCCCGATGATGCTGGTAAACTGGAAGCAATCCTTGGTATCCCTCTTAACTGACTATTCCGGCTTTGCCTTGTCTTTTCTGAGTTCATTCAACTCTTGGTCGGACTTGCTCAGTTTCAGCCTGAGGTTATAGTAGGAGGTGGCAATTTTGTCAATATCTTGCGGCAAGCGTGGCGGTTGCGTTAAATGACCAGCTGCCGCGTTTTTCTCCTCCGTAATATACTCACTCAGTTGGCGCATTGGTAAGAATACGCTTCTGCGAAGAAGCGCCGACACCCCCCCGACAGTCAATATGAGCGTCATCAAACTGAAGACTATCATCAGGTTGCGTATGGTAGCCAAAGTTTTATGCAAAGAATCCTGGGCAAGTCCAATGTCTAATATTCCAAGAACTTTCTGGGCAGGTGGATGAAAATGGCAGGCAGCATTATAGCATTCCGGCTCATTGTAGATGGGTGCAGTAATGGCCATGACTTCCTTGTTGTTCGCGTTTTTGAAGATCCGCGCCTGTTGCATTGATCCAAGGGTTGTGATCGGTACATCACCACGATGACAGGTTATGCAGCCTTCCTCTTTTTTATCAACCTGTTGGTTGACCTCTTCACGCTTGGCGGACAGGTTAACAATGCCCTTTTTGTTGAAAATCCTTACATGCTCAACCCCTTTTTGTTCGCCAATATTGAAGACAACAGTATTGAGCGTCTCACGGTCATCTTTGAGCATCGTGTAACGGGTTGACTTAAGAATGGTGTCAGCCAGGTTAGTTGCATGCTGTACAGCATCTCGATTAACCTCGTTTTTTACTGCCGAGTATAGCAATAGATAACAGACAATCACAAAACCTGTGACTGCTATCCCTACCGGAACGAGGGCTCTCCCTGCGAGGGTTTTGAACATGTCGCTTCTCTCCCCTGTATTACTAAGTTACATTCTGTTCTATACGCTGGTAACAACTGAATACTGTGATGTATTTATGGAAAACGGGGACGGGTTTGAAGCCCGTCCCCGCCCATTATACAATATGTAATCCTTATTTTATGCGCTGTATCAACGGCATTAAACTACATTTTATGGCATGTGGCACAGTTTTCCTTCACAGTGAAGCCTGTTTTGCCATCATGGCAAGCACCACATGATTTCCCTTTTTCCATCTCTGCCATGGTTACCTTGGTTTTGCTTCTGGCGGGTTTGTACAAAGTCGTATGGCAATCATTGCACTTATATAGTCCGGTATGATTTTTATGACTGAACAGGATATTGCCTGCATCTTTATCGATGAATGTGAGCTCTTTGACAGGGTGACACTTGGTGCAGTCTGACAAAGCAAAAGCCTTTTTGCCGTTATGGCATGCACCGCATGATTTACCTTTTTCCATTGCAGCCATGCTTACACGAGGGTTGGGACCTGTCTTGTACAGACTGTTATGACACGCGCTACACTGTGCATTTTTTGATAAGTGCACTGAATGATTGAAAATAACGGGTCCGGTTTCCTTAACTTTAAAAGTTATATTCTTGACTTTGTGACATATTGCGCATTTAGCCAGCGCAAATGCCTGTTTGCCATTATGGCACATACCACAGGACTTGCCCTTTTCCATTTGCGCCATAGTGTAATGGACGCCTTTTTTCATGGAATCGTTGTGGCAAGCCTTGCAACTTACGTTTGGAGTTTTTGCGTTTTTCTTTTTGAGATGAGAAGCATGGCTGAATACAACTTTACCTGCATTTTCAGTTGTAAAAGTTACATCTTTGATATCAAGGGCCATTGCGGGTAAGGAAGAGAAAATTATCATAGATGTTAGAACAATCCAGCGCAGTTTCATGGGTCATCTCCTGTCAGTAGGTTTGTGCTTTACAAAAAATAACAACATGGGGGGCTAGGCCCCCCATGCAGTACACCAAAGTAATTAAGCTCTTATAATACTGCTTGACTAAAAAAGCAACAGAATTTGCATGCACTCGAATTGCAGCATGCCATGCATCAGGGTGCTATTGCTTCGGCTCTTCTGAGTGACTGTTCTCTCTCGGTGACGTAGGCAGGTGCTAACTCTTCCTGCGTTCTCCACTGATAGAAGATTGGGAGTCTGTAGAGTATAAAGCGATAGACAACAATATAAATGCAGTAAACTGTCAATGAGATAACAAATTCACGCCAGTGAGGAATCTCTCTGTAGGGCAGCTTCCAGTTAAAGGTAATCAGCGCGGTGTTAAGCCTGTTCAAAAATATTCCAATTACCACAAGGAAGGCGCTAAAGCGTATGATCGTCATATGTTTGTTGCGGATGGCATATGCAAATAATGCCATAGGTATAATTACACCAATCATCATTTCAACCAGATACCATTGACCCCAACCGGTGGCGAAATAGCTCCATTTGTTGTCATGGGCAATACTGATGAGCTTGATGGTGAGGTAGGTTGCCAGGCCCATACTGGCACCCTTGGCCAATGAAATGGTTATGCGGTCGAGATTGTCTTTAAACCTTTTATCGAAACGCCATGACATGGTCAGGCTGGCAATGGTGCTGACGGTAATGACCATGCACAGTCCACCTGGGAGTGACGATACAAAGAAGTGCAGCCACTGGAACGAGGACGAATACCAGAGAGGGTGAACTTTACCGGGAGCATAGGTAAAGAGTGCGCCAAGAGCCCCCTGATGCAGCGTGGAGAGAATGATGCCGGACACGGTGAGTCCCAGGGTAATTCTCTTGATGGCACGCTTACCGGCAGGAAATCCGATCCACTCGAAAAAGGAAGTGGAAACCTCGGCAATCTGCACTGAAAGGTAAGTGGAAACGTGCCAGGCTACCAGAAAGAGTACTGCTGCCGGTCCGAATGATACAACCATCGGATAAGGCAAGCGCCATGGCTGTCCTAGGTCACACATAAGAAAAACAACGGCGAAGAAGTATCCCAAAAGACCGTTCAGGAGTCCCAGGCGCTCGATGGGTTCAAGGTCATGGCGACCAAAGACCTCACATGCAGTGCCGAGCTGGAATCCTGAGGATGAGAGCGGGACCATGCCAAAGAGACCGAAGCCAAGAAACAATCCCCAGGCATAGTCATTGGAGCTGTGCGTGACCCAGGAAAGCCCGAATACGAAACGACCCAGAATTATCGGTATGCCGATCGCAAAGATAATCCCAAATATCCAGTTAAGCGGGTTACGCATGGCCTGCCCGATATATTGCTGGGGTGTCAGGCCGAGAAAGAGCTTCTCCATGATGGTCCAATTGCGACCGGGAGCCTTCTGCATAGAGTCTACGGTTGTTGCACCGTTTGCGATCAATTTTTTCATTTTTTGCCATCCTCCTGCTCAGAATGGTTATGGTGATCATCACCGTGGTCCTTGTTGCGTGTGGCGAGGAGGTGAATCCCTGAAAACAGTGCCGGCCAGATTGTAAGCACCATCGGCACCATACCGAGAAACTCCTTGACGTTCGAGATAATTGGCTCGTTGCCAAGGGTTGTGTCGAATCCGATCTGCTCAAATGACGACTTGGAGAGGTAGAGCCAACTGGTGCCACCAACCTCTTTTTCACCATAAATGTGATCAACATAGCGATCCGGTGTTTCCCTGATGCGCTCGTTAGCCAATTTGATCAGATCAGTGCGAAGACCAAATGTAAGTGCTTCCTGGGGGCATATCTCTACACATGCCGGCGGCTTGCCGAATTTCAGGCGAGTGTCGTAGCATAGGATGCACTTTTTAATGAGCGGATTAAAGGCGCTGGAATAACTGTATCCAGGCATATTGAAGGGGCACGCGACCATACAGGTACGACATCCCACGCAAACCTTACCATTGTAAATTACAGCGCCTTCTTTGGTTTTTGTATAGGCATTAACAAAACAAGAGGTTAAACAGGCTGGTTCATTACAGTGGTTACACTGCATTTTGCGAAATGGCGGGTTTTTACTGTCAGCTTCTTCGTAACGATTAACTACAGTATATGCCATTTCAGAAGGTCTGCGCTTATGCTCAAACACTGACTGGTCATCAAATGGCACATCCGGTTCAGGCAGTTTCTGTTCCTTGTTACATGCTGCTTCACAGCTCCGGCAGCCAATACAACGGGTTGTGTCAACCAAAACCCCCATTGCGTCGGGGTATCCTTCAAAGGAACCAACCGCCCAGCTCTTGGATGCCGCACCAAGAGAAGCAGCTGCTCCACTTATCAGGCAGCCCTTCAGGAAATCTCTACGTTTCATGATTTTCTCCTTCGGTTCGAATGTGCTGTTACTGTATAAGTGCGAGTATCAATGTCCGCCGTGCCCGCTCTTGGCGGGTTTGTGTTTTGGGGTATAGGCACCGGAATTGTACAATGCATCCCCTTCTTTTGTGCGGCCGTGACAATCAAGACAACCTGTGGGACCGCTTGTCTTTTTATGGCAGCCAATGCACGTTATGTGCATTGCGGCTTTAATGCCAGGCTTGTCAAGGTGATATGTTTTTGGATCTTTCCCTTTTAATGCAACAGCAGAGAACGGATCAGCCACATGGCATCCCTTACAGGAGACTTCCTTTGTCTCGCCACTGTTGCGGTGGCATCTGATACAGTTTGGATCCTGCACTAATGTTCCCGTGGTGTGATGATGGCAATCAGAGCATTCTTTGGTCAACTGGATGTGCTTTGCATGGTTAAACTGGAATGGTTCGTAAATTTTACTTTGGCTGTTCAGGGTAACATTATCGGGAACAGATATCCCCAGACTCATGCCTGGCACTGCTGCCAGCAACAAAACTACCATTATTCCGGCGAGCCAGAACCTTTTTGTGTGCATAATTTGCTCTCCTTTTACATGCTGATTTAACTTAAGTCATTCGGCTCATACAACAGCACACGCCTTGAAGTTTCCGGCGTGTGCCGATTATTTGCGCTGGCGAGAGTGTGTAACACAGGTTTTTTAGTGGTTAGCGTTTGAGGAGTTCTCATCTGCTTTGTTTATGTAGCGATAAAACATGGGAAATCCGACAAAAAAAGCAACACAGATAAGATATTCCACACCTTTAATGTACTGATAATAATCTACTAGAGTGAATACTTCTTTAATTTCTCCAACTGATGACAGTAACTGGTTCATGGCTATTAATCCTTTCTCTTTTATTATTTTAGATTTGCCTTGTCAATATTATTTAATTTAATTTATTTACTTCATCAGAAGCATTAATTGTTTATTATTTGATTGAATCAATATTATTGTTTTCAGTTATGTCTTGCGCTAGCAGTGGCCTTTTCTTTGTTACTTGCCGCAGCTCCCGTGATCATGCCGTACAGGGTAATGATCGCCGGGATGCACTGGATAACAACTACCAGGGCGCAGAAGCCCAGGAACAGAAGGATCAGGGGACCGCTGATGAAAACCTTGTTGGTAGCGCCGCCGGATGCAAGGGCTGCGCTGCTGGTTACGAGGCTGAGGGCAACTGCGCTGAATACTGCTGTCAAAGTCTGTTTTGCGTTCATGGTGATCTCCTTTTTTGTATGATATCTAGTCCAGGCCAGATAAGTAGATTCAGTTATCAAGCTGCATGAGGGTGCAGGTTTTTAAAGGCGCAATGCACCGCTTGACGGATCTCTTCACGGTCTTCAGCGTCAACCGGTTTCATGGCGTGGTAAAATACGCCCGCGCCTCTCAGCTTACGCAACAACCCCAGGGATGTGTCCGATGCAATCAGGATGATGGGCAGGTTGCGGTTGCATTGTTTCAGGAGTGGAATAATATCGGCGGCAGCCATTTCATCGGTTTTGGAACCAAGCACCACTACCTGAGCCGTTTTCTTGAGAACTCCACAGAGAGCAGTTGCGACAGAACTGGTCACAGTGACATCGTAGCCTGCGTCGATGAATATCTCTGCCATCTGTTTGCGACAATCCATGTCTTCGTCAACTATGAGTATTTCTTCTTGCATGATGGCACCCTCTTATTCCCTAAAGGGAAATTTCTGTCCAGATGTTTGGGGAATCCTTGTCAGTGTCTCAACCATGTTTTAGTTTTTTTTCTCCGTAGACGGAAAGAGCCCCTTGATCATCCCACCAAACAGCATAAGACCTGGCAAGAACTGAAATATGAGGGCAAGTATCCCGAAAACTAAAAAAAATGAAGCCAGGAGACCCAGTCCTTCCACGTTTCCGGTATTTCCTATTGCCAGTACCTGTGTAGCGCTCACCAGCAGAGATAATATTGCTGCCATAATGGGTTTCATGACCTTCTCCCACACTGTTTTTTCTTGTCAAACATACGCTTGCACTAGTTGTGCCAAAGTGAGCTTACGATAATTTTCACTCTTAACCACCTTAAAACACACAAATATATTTTATCTGGGTACAATGTGCTTGACGGCTCAGAGGTGGAGCAAAAGCAAATAGTATACGGGTTATATACATTGCGGATGCCTGATATTTGCAGCATATTTGGCATTTCATGCACTATTACAGTTAATTAGAGGCTGAAGTCAGAGAAGCTGCACAATGTATTAAAAAAATATACATATCTTGTGAACTTCCAATAAGGATGCTGATGTTTGTATATGTTCTAGGGAGGAAATCATTGACTTAGAATGAGACATGGTTGATTATATCGTCCTTGAATACAAACAAAAACTTCATGTGCGGCCTTGAAATGCAGGTGTCGTGGTCGAAAAGGACATGGTCGTGGGCAGGATAAATTTACTGGTGGTTGACGATGAGGCAGTGATCAGGGATGGACTTTACCGTATCCTCGATGCGGAGCGATTTATGGTGGACACATGCATTAGTGGCCACATGGCAATCGAGCTGCTTCAGGAGAAGGAATATGACCTCATAATAACCGATCTAAAGATGCCCGGCATGAATGGGATTGAGGTTCTTAAGGCAGTCAAGACCCTTCAGCCAGAGGTACCGGTCATTATGATCACCGGTTACGCCACTGTGGACACGGCCGTAGACGCCATGAAAAACGGAGCCGTAGACTATATCGCCAAGCCTTTCACCCCGGAACAGATCAATGAAAAGGTGGAGCGAGCCCTTGAACAAAGAACCGTAATACTTGACGAATTCTATCTCAAGAAGGAGATTACCTGTCATAACGGATTCAACCAGTTCGTTGGCGCGAGCAAGGAGATGCAGAAGGTTTACCGGCGGATCATGCAGGTTGCCTCTACCGACAGCACGGTACTAATAACCGGTGAAAGCGGGACAGGCAAGGAACTGGTTGCCCGAGCTATTCACAATAACAGCCCCCGCCGTGAACTGTCTTTCGTGGCCATTGATTGCACATCTCTGGCGGAGAACCTTCTTGAGAGCGAATTGTTCGGCCATGTGAAGGGATCCTTCACCGGCGCTATGCAAACCAAGCTAGGGCTGTTTAAGGTGGCTGACGGAGGCACCCTTTTTCTGGATGAAGTATCCAACATCAGCCTTTCCACTCAAGCAAAACTCCTGCGCGTACTTCAAGAGCGTCAAGTAACTCCAATCGGTGGGACACAGCCTATTCCCATCAATATCCATCTTGTAGCGGCAACAAACAGAAATCTTAAAACCATGGTTTCCGAGGGTACTTTTCGCGAAGACCTTTACTTCCGTCTCAACATAATTCCCATAGAGCTGCCGCCACTTCGTGAACGCAAAGGGGATCTGCCGCTGCTTATCAGTCATTTTCTGAAAAAATTTACCGCAGAGATCGGCAAAGAAATTCGCGGCATGGCTCCGGATGCCATAGCGCTTTTGGAAAATTATTCCTACCCGGGAAATGTGAGGGAGTTGGAGAACACCATCGAACGTGCTGTTGTATTGACAGAAGGAGATATTATCCGCAAGGAGGATCTGGAGCTGTTTGACTCGGCAGAGCAGGAAGTTGCCGAGTTCGGGGGCTACATCCCCACCAACGCCGACGAACTCAAAGAGATGAAGCGACACATCAGGGGCAAGTCCGTCGAGACCATTGAAAAGGCTTTTGTCATTAATGCATTAGAACGCAATAACTGGAACGTCACCAGAGCAGCCGAAGAGACCGGCATACTGCGACCCAACTTTCAAGGCATGCTAAAGCGCCTTGGCATCTCCGTGAAAGCCCAGATGGAGAAATAAGCTCTGCCGTGTATTCTCAGGCAACCGTATCATCCGTACCACTTTCGCCATGAACAGGCAACACAACGGTAAATACCGTTCCTTCACCTATCCTGCTCTTTACCTCCAGCTTTCCACCATTGTTCACGACAATCCCGTATGATATTGAAAGACCCAGTCCGGTTCCGGTATCTTTTGTAGTAAAAAACGGGTCAAAGATCCGGTTCAGGTCTTCTTCGGAGATACCACATCCACTATCCCCGACATCTGCACTGATAAAGGCACCGTCATCCGATATGCGTGTGCTCAACGTCAAGCTGCCCCCCCCTGGCATGGCATGACAGGCATTCAGGAACAGGTTCATGAGCACCTGCTGAATCTGGCCGGGATCAGCTATGACGTCCGGAAGGTTCAAGGTATAGTTTTTGGTGATCTCGATGTCATGGAAACAGGGATGCTGGTCCATCAAGTTGATAACCTTGTCAAATAACGCATTGACTGAAAGCACATTCCTTTGTGTCGGCGTCTCCCGGGAAAACTCCAGAAGTCGTTTAACTATATCGGCACAACGGCTGGTCTCGGATATAACCCGCTCCAGATCAGCTTTAAGCGCCGGGTCAAGACGCTTATCACTGCTAACGATTGAAGAGAAGAGCAAAACACCTGTCAAGGGATTATTGATCTCGTGAGCAATACCAGCTACCAATTGTCCCAGTGACGCCAACTTTTCAGAACGATATAGCTGTGTCTGTATGCGCTTAATCTCCTGAGAACGTTCCTCTACCTTTTGTTCCAGACTGGTGCCCCAATCCTTGAGCTCTTCTTGGGCTTTCTGGAGACTTTCAGTCATCCTGTTGACCGTAGCAGAGAGATCGCCGAGCTCATCAGACGAGCTGACCGGAACCCTCACATCCAATTTTCCAGCGGCAACAAGTGTAGTGTGCCGGACCAAACGCTTAACCGGGCGGTTGACCAGCCTTTGTGTGAGGAAGTTGATTAGCACCCCGATAAGCAGCAGCAGAACACAGGTCATAATAATAAACTGCATACGGTATTCGTGCGATTTTTGAAGCATGTAATCGAGGGAAATGGTGATGTCCAGTATTCCCAGGACATTATATTCACTATGGTGGAAATGGCATGCAGCTGTTGAACAACTTGGCTGATTGTAGATGGCCCTGGTGAGTCCCAGCACCTCCTTGCCACCGCTGGTTGTAAATAGCCGACTGCGATGCATTGAGGATGCGTACAAGCGAGGATTGCCGGATTTATGGCACATCACACAAGCGTCTGAATTCATGGAAATAATCGTGCCGATCTCCTGCTTGGTACTGGAGAAGACGACCTTGCCGGCACGGTCTATCAGGCGGAGATGTTCGATGCTTTTACTTTCTCCGATATGACTGATCACTTGATAGAGTTGTTCCTTGTCATTCTTCATCATGGAGTCGTAAGCGCTCTGATTGATGACCTCGGCTATCTGTTCGGCATTGGAGACAGCATACTCAGTCATAATGTTTCTGAAGTATTTGAGATTTATGGAATCGAGCGTCCACATGAAAACTACCAGGATTATGGACGTGGCGATGGTCAGCTTGGTAATAAGAGAGATGCGGAATTGCATGGTGCAATCCTTCACAATGCTGCAGAGTTATTTAAATATCACTTCCTAATTTAATTACATAACAGTGATCAGTGGATTGCGTCAAGTTTTCCGCGAAAAACTTACGCATTGATCCTCCTTTCAAGAATGGTTACTAAAACCTTTTTGCAGCATTTGCTTGAGCCGATGATATTCTTTTGTTGTCAGCTTTCTATCCCGGTACACCGCTCCGGCATAGATCTGCACAAAATCAGTCACCCTCTGATTACCACAAGCCGCTGCCAACTCGAACAGCCCCAGCTGTCCGGATTCCATCCTGACATTGCAGTCACGTTCGACACGGCGGTAAAACCTGCGTAGCAGTCGTTCCTGCCTGGATGGCAATAACCATTTTCTGCTTTTATACAAGAAAATTATGCCGCACATACCCATTAGAAGTATTACAGCCGACCAGGCAACCTTGAGTATCTTCCACGGCTCCAATCCGCGCAGGCTGTTGGCAGCGCCATGGACAGCGCCCAGTTGACGTTCAAAGTCATAGGCAATGATTGTGCGGTTCCAGAAGTGGTCAAACGAATCCAGTGTCATGCGCAGCTTTCTCAGCAGACCGTGTTTTTGCCCGCCACCCCAGATCGCACCGGCATTCTGAGCAAAGCTGCTGGGATCTATCCGCACCCATCCCTTGCCTGTAATGAATGCCTCCACCCAAACGTGGGCCATATCTTCCGTTATCAGGTAATACCCACCCAGATCGTTGTACTCACCGCCCAGATAGCCGGCGACCAACCGTGCGGGCACGCCGGCCGCCCTCAGTACCAGGGCATGGGCCGAAGCAAAAAATTCACAATTCCCCTGTTTTTTTTCAAAAAAGAACTGTTCCAAGGCGTTATCGCCCACAGGCAAGTCCCTCATGGAATAGCGGTAGCCATTGTTGCGGAAATACAGTTCGAGGAGTTCCACCCTGCGGGCATCACTGCTTCCGCGGCGGCGGATGTCGTTAGCCAGACTCTGGATGCGGGCCGGGATGCCGGCAGGCAGCTGGAGGTAAAAATCTCGACCAGGTCTGGCTTCTACCGGCAACAAACCGGCGATAACTGATTCGGCTTGGTAGTTCAGCCTTTTTGCGCCAAGCCTCCTCAACTCATAAACACCGTCGGGCTGGCGATTAATCCGTGGGAGTGTAATGACAACCGGTGCATCCAGGGCAAGCAAGACCTGGGATTGGCCCGGTTCGGGGTAGATGGTCTGAGTTATATGTGGACCGCTATAGCTGATTCGCTCTAACGGTACCCCCGTGGCGCGCACCCAGCGACTACCCTCAAGCCGATTGAAGACTGTGCCACGCCAGTATAACTGAGATTGCGGCAGACGGAGCATCTCGGCCCGAAAAGCCAATACACGCGACTCGCCAACAACGGGACTGCGGCCAGGCTCGACCTTATCGGCCATACCCGTGCTTTGGGCAGCAGGTGAAGGCAGGAAATTCCAGAGAGGGATTTGGGTGCGTGGCAAGATCGGGAAGAAAAACGTCAATAGCGGTAATGAGGCCAACGGCATCAGCGCGGCCACGACCAAAACCGTGCGCATGTCGGCGCGCGACAGCACCAGGCGCTTGTCATGGTCGTAGTAAGTAAGCAACACCAATGCTATCGCCGCCATCAATAACATTATGGTTAAAAAGAGTACGAAAGTGGGGCTGAGATCAAACAGGGACGAGGCGGCCAGACAAAACAGAGACAGCGCGTGGATCTGAAGGTAATAGCGGCCGTTCTTCTCACCAGCGAGCCTGACCGCGAGCATAATGGACAACACACTCACCACCGGCTGGACCGGGTTTGCACGACTGTACTGGACAACGTAGAACAAAAAGACCGGTATAATGGCAGCGTTGAGCAGCCAGTTTTTGACGGGCCATCTTCCCCGATAGTCCTGCCAGATGCCGGCAGCCATGCCAGCCACAATTGCCAGGCGCGGTATCAGGGGCAACCAGGGGAAGAGCGGAATAATTCCGCACAACGCAATTGCATAAGTCAGTATCGCTATCAGTGAGCTAATCGAGACCATACAGTGCCAGTTCCGTCAGCAGCCTTAAACCATGGCGACGTCCTGCTGTTGAAGGGATGGTCTGGTTGCCGAGTACAAGCCCTACCGGTCGTTCCTGAACCCAGCGTCTTACCAGCCAGGCCGCCATGGAAATCCGCTCCTCAAGGCTTTGGCCGGACAGCTTATCGAGATCAATAATAAGCGGCGAAGCAGCCTGGCGCCCAAATTCCTTGACGAGCAGGCCGTCACCTCGGGCAGAAAGCTTCCAGTGGATCATCCTGAGCGGTTCACTCCCTGTATAAGCTGTGATCCGTTCCAATTCTCCGTCCAATCCCCGGGCATGCCGGGGACTGATCCCAGCTTGCCCGGCCTCCAAGCCATCGCCGAATGCCGGGCAGCGGGTAAGGTGCGGAAAAACGACAAAGGTTTCTTCAACCGGGAATCTCCAGTAACGGGTAAAAAAATTGACCGGAAAAGTGGAACTGACTGAAATGTGTCTGATACCGACATGTCCTCGCTGGGGAAAGGTAAGTGCTATGTTTCCTGTTACAGAACCAGCCCGAGGCAACAACGGGATGGTCACCCCCTGTCCATCTCCCTGCACATCTTCACACTCAACCCTGATAAGAAAGGAGGGCAGCCATCGTTTGGTATTGTGGATACGCAATTTGAAGGGGGTAACTACACCGGCGAACACCTCCTCTGGTGGAAACAGTTCAGGAACCAGCCCCTTGATGTTGAGCATACCGGCCAGACCTGTAACGGACATGAAGGCCAGAAGCCCCGATACAACCAGAAACAGCAAATTGTTACCGGTGTTGACCGCAGAAAAGCCCAGCAGGATGGTGATAGCGATGTAGAGTGCCCCGGCCTTGCTGATTTTCAGACCAAAGGAAGCGGTATGTCGGCGATGATGGTGCGTAGGAGTTCTCCCCGGTGGGTGGTTTCATATTCCGGTCGCATGACCAGACGATGGGCACAGACCGCGACGGTCACGTCTTTAACATCATCAGGCGCCACAAAGTCGCGCCCTCCCAGGAAGGCCGCCGCCCGGGCCGCCTGTGCCAGGTTGATGGCGGCCCGCGTGGAGAGGCCTGTCTGTACCTGTGCATGGTTGCGGGTAGCAGCTACCAGGGCATAGATGTAGTTTACTACCTTCTCAGAAAGGTAGATTTCCTCGGCAACGACCCGGCGTGCGGCAAGGATATCCAGTGTGGATGTCACCGGGGTGATGGAACCGATCCGCTCGCGGATACCACCACCGGCAATGATCCCCTTTTCCAGATGCTCCGGGGGATAGCCGATGCCGGTGCAGATCAGAAAGCGGTCAAGTTGCGACTCGGGCAGCAAAAAGGTGCCGCTCTGGTCGGACGGATTCTGGGTAGCAAAGACCATAAAGGGGTCCGGCAAATGGTGTGTCACCCCTTCCACGGTTACCCGCCGTTCTTCCATAGCCTCCAGCATGGCGCTCTGGGTACGGGGCATAGCCCGGTTAATCTCGTCCAGCAGTACGATATTGTTAAAAATAGGCCCAGGCAGGAAAGTGAAATGGCCCTCTTCGCGGTTGAACACCGACAATCCGGTGATGTCGGAGGGCAGCAGGTCACTGGTGCATTGCACCCGGCCAAAGGTTAGATTGGTTATGCCGGCCAGCGCCAGGGCGATGGTAGTCTTACCGAGCCCCGGCAGGTCTTCGATCAGGATATGTCCGCCTGTCAGCAGAGCAATTACCGCCAGCCGCAGCACATCGTGCTTGCCTTGCAGATGATTATTGCTCAGGACATCAAGCATGCTGGAAATGATACGATTATGATTGGACGGTGTCATGAATTACCTTTTAATATAATCTTGATTAATAAGGTAACAATAGGTGATATTATATAAATATTCATCTAGATAAGTTTCCTCAGCCAGGAAGAGGTATGCTATGCTTTTCAAACGCGTAATCTTGACCAAAATTCTGTCCAACGGGATGAAGGCCGAGTTTGCCATAGTCATTGAAGAAGGCGCATTTCAAGCCGCTCTCTTGATCAACGGTCGCTTTGTATCCGGTCCGGCATTACCCAGGCCTTTGGACCCTCCTAAGGATGACATTACCCACTGGATGGGCAATAGGCCTGGAGTTGGGTTAACAACAGACGAGGCCGAGAAGATCATCCGCGAGGTGATGCTGGAAAACAGTGTTGTTGAACACCGCAAAAAACTCGCCGAAAACTAACCCACAGAATACTTATTATCCTTCCTCATCCACTTTCATGCGTCGAGCAGCAACGTAATTACTATAACACACTCACCTTTTGTTCCAAGTATACCTGCTTGATTTGCTGCCTGCAATCAGGTATATCATTGAGAATCTGACTGTATACACAAACGGGAATCATGCTGACAAGATTATTCAGTAAACTAAGACTCCGCTGGAAACTCCTGACCCTGGTTCTACCGCTGGTGATCATCCCGATCTTTGTGGTAGCGGGTGTAATCGGCTACATCTCCAACCGCCAGGCATATCGCGGCATCACCCAAACCAGTAAGGACGACCTGCAACACATGGCTTCCTTCACTATCGATCTGCTCAACTCTCATTACCAGCAATTTCAGGTCTACAAGCAAGACCGAATCAAAAATTTCAATATCGAGATGGCAACCCTTACCAACCTGGCCTACAACCTGATTGCGGGGGAGCATACCCAGTATCGCAGCGGCAGGGTTAGCCTGGAGATGGCTAAACGGGAGGCCCGTGAAGCCCTGAAAAAGGTTAATGTCGGCGAAACCGGCTACATCTATGCAATGACCAGCAAGGGTGAACTGAAGATACATATCGCCCGTGAAGGTGAAAATGTTTACAATGAACGTGACGAGAATGGGCGTTACTTCATCCGTGAGATGTGCCAAATGGCACTAAAATCTAAGCCGGGAGAGGTACTCTTCATCATCTATCCCTGGAGAAATGCCGTGCTGGGGGATAAGTTCCCCCGCAAAAAAGTCGTAGCTTACCGCTATTTTCGCGAGTGGGACTGGATCATCGCCACCGGAGGTTATCTGGAGGAAACCTACGACGATGCTGTCTTTGAGCGTAAGTCCTTCGCCGAGTTGAGAGACAAACTCAAGACAAAGATGGTAGGCGCCACCGGTTACATCTTCTGCATGGACAGCAAAGGGAATTTTACCATTCACCCCACTGGCGAAGGAAAGAATTACTACAACACGCGCGATTTCAGCGGATTTCCCTTCATTCGCGAGATGTGCGAAAAGAAGAGCGGCTGGATCCGCTACCCGTGGATCAACGCCGGTGAGAGCGCCCCTCGTATGAAAATAGTACGTTACGAGTACTTCAAGCCGTGGGATTGGATTGTGGCGGTCGGTTCCTATGAAGACGAGTTTTACCGTGAGGCCAATGATATCAAGGCAATCATCCTGTTCAGCATGTCACTGCTTCTACTGGTTGTCGGCGCCATATCTTCATCGCTTGTTTTTAGTGTGGCTACCATTGTCACCAGACCCATTACCCATATGATTGAAGTTATCCGTCGCGTAAAGCGTGGGCACCTTGAGGAAAAGATGACCGTTGAAGGGCAGGACGAACTGGCCGAGTTGGCCGGGGCCTTTAACCGTATGACAGAAATCATCCACCGTAACAAGGAGATGGAAGCCAGCCTGGCCCAGCAGGGAAAAATGGCTTCTCTGGGGGTACTGTCATCCGGCGTGGCCCATGAGATCAATAACCCACTGGGCGTAATCCTCGGTTATGCCGGTTATCTGGAAGGAAAGATGTCCGAGGAGGATCCAAACTACAAATACATCCACGAAATCAAGCGCGAGAGCAAGCGCTGCAAGAAGATCGTTCAGGACCTGCTCTCATACGCCCGCACTCCTCGCCCCAGCCTGGAAGCAGTAGACCTTAACGAGCTGTTGGCACAGATTGTGGACTTTGCCGCCAACCATACTGACATGCGCAGAGTAACCATAAGTACCGAATTCGCATTAAACCTGCCGCCGGTTATGCTGGACGGCGACCAGATGCGCCAGGTTGCCATCAATTTGATCCTCAATGCCGGCGGAGCCATGCCGGATGGAGGTACGCTTACGGTCAAGACCGAGCCAAGCATGGAACGGCGTGTTCGGATCATCTTCTGCGACAGTGGCTGCGGCATACCACCCGAAAATCTGGAAAAGATATTCGAACCGTTCTATACGACCAAGGAGCGTGGCACCGGCCTGGGCCTGGCCATCACACGGCAGATTATCGAACAGCACCAGGGTGAAATTCACATAGAAAGCGAACCAGGCAAAGGGACGAAGGTGATTGTAACGCTGCCCTTTGAACGCGAGGAAATGTAGATGTCCAACAAAAAACGCATCATGTTGATCGATAACGAAGCAGGACTCTGCCGCATGATGGAGCAGGTTTTGCTCGATAACGGCTATCTGGCCAAGGCCTATACCTCACCGATCAAGGCGATCGAAGAGTTTCGGCCCGGGGCCTGGGATATGGTCATCTCCGACATCAAGATGCCGGGGATGAGCGGCTTGGAAGTGCTGCAGAAGGTCAAGGAGAAGGAAAAAGATATTCCGGTGATCATGATCACTGCCTACGCAACGGTAGACATGTCCATCCAGGCTCTGCGTAAGGGCGCCTACGATATGCTGACCAAACCATTCGAGCCGGAGGAATTGATCTATCGGATCAAAAATGCGTTACAGCAATCAAAGCTTTTGGAGGAAAACCGCGAATTGCGGCGTGAGCTGGAAGGAAAATTCTGTTTTGATAATATCATCGGCGCATCCGGTGGATTAAAAACCGTGCTGGGAAAGGTGGAAAAGGTTGCGGTACGCGACACGTCGGTGCTGATCACCGGCGAATCGGGTACCGGCAAGGAGCTGATTGCCCAGGCCATCCACTACAACTCGCCCCGGCATGAGCGGAAATTCGTGGCCATCAACTGTGGCGCCTTGCCTGAAACCCTGCTGGAAAGCGAACTGTTCGGTTACAAAAAGGGCGCCTTTACCGGGGCCAAAGAAAGCCGCCAGGGACTTTTGGAAGCTGCCGACGGCGGCACGCTGTTTCTTGATGAGGTCGGCAATCTTCCCATGAACGTGCAGAAGACCCTGCTGCGCTTTCTCCAGGAAAAAGAGTTTCTTCGGTTGGGCGAAAGCACGCCAACACGGGTGGATGTGCGCGTGCTGTCGGCCACAAATGCCGACCTGAAGCAGGTCGTGAAAAGCGGCATCTTCCGCGAGGACCTTTATTACCGGCTCAACGTGGTAAATATTCACCTGCCGTTGCTGCGTGAAAGAAATGACGATATCCCGCTTCTGGCAGCACACTTCATACATCTTCAGAATCAGAAGTTCGGCACCCAGGTCAAGGGGTTTGAGAAGGAAGCCATGCAGGTGCTGTGCGACTTCGACTGGCCGGGCAACATCCGCCAGCTTAAAAACGTCATTGAGGCCTGCATGGCTATGGAGGGTGAGGATTATATCTCCAGGGAAACGCTGGACCAGTTCATTGAGGTGGCCCATGATGAGCATAGCAACCCACCGGGCTTGGTGACAGAATCGGGTGAGCTTCTCTTTAACGCGGCCTTGGAACGCTTCGAGTCCGACCTGCTGAAAGGATTATTGAAGAAGCATGCCGGCAACATCGATGCAGCGGCCCGCGAGGCAGGCATGAACATGGCCACCATGTACCGCAAGATCAAGCGCTACGGGATTCGCAAAGAAGATTTCAGCTGATATTTACTCTACGGGTGGTGTGTTCTTCCCTAAAGAAAATCAATCCGGCTCTGTGATACCATGGTCACTTTGCCTTAAATCGCTGAAGCGGGCAGGAGGCTGACCAGAGGATAGAATTGGATTGACCTGTTGAAGTTTTTATTGTACAGTTTGTGTGTACATGTCAAGGAGGTATCAATATCATGTTGCAAACGACCTATACCAATGCCAGAGCTAATTTTGCCGGACTTTGTGACGAAGTCACGGAAAACAGGGAGATCGTCGTTATTCGTCGCCGCAATGGAAGCAATGTTGCTATGATCGCTGCTGACGAATTGCAAAGCCTTGTGGAAAGTGCACACCTTATGCGTTCTCCCAAAAATGCTGAAAGACTGCTTTCTGCGCTGGAACGTGCTCTAAAAGGTGGCGAGAAAACATCGTCACTGAAGTCGCTCCGCTCCGAGGTCGGTCTTGAAGACTAAACAGCGGGAGTCTGTTTTCCAACCGGAATTCCGTGAAGATCTGCGTTATTGGGTGGAGACTGACCGAAAGATTGCGTTGCGTGTCCTGGATCTGGTTGAAGCAATCATGCGCGAACCTTTCAGTGGCATTGGCAAACCCGAACCCCTCAAGTATTTAGCAAGTGGCACATGGTCGAGGCGTCTCACTCAAGAACATCGTATCGTCTATCTTGTTCGCGACGACCGCATCGATTTTCTTCAAGCCCGGTACCATTATTGACCCTTCCACTTATCATGGATGTCCTCCGGAATGAGCTTTTCTTTAACGCGGACCTGGAACTTTCATTGCCACCTCGCAGCCAAGAACGCGGAGCCGCAGATCGGCCTCTGACAAGCCAAACATGCTAACGTATTCGTCATACGAACGTCCCCACGGTACGACTTTTTCGAGCGTAAATCCCATGGCTGCTCCTTCTGTCTTCAGAATAATATTGAATTAACTGGTACGAAAACTACCTCCCGTTTTTTCGGATGGGTAATTTTCATATTGGGAGTTATTGCAATATTCCAATTTACGGTTAACCCCTCATTTCTTTTTGTGCTATCGGTTTATTATTTCTCTGAAAAAGCAAGGTGAATACCAAGGCCGGCAAATGCAGCGGCAAAACTCCGTCGCAACCATGCTTGAACAGGCACTGATTCCATAACCGTCTTACGGAACGAATGGGCAAGAAGCCCATAACCCACAAACACTACAAATGTCATCGCCATAAAGACGCTGCTCAGAAGAAGGAGCTGTGGAAGCGGGCTTGCGGCATTGGGATCCACGAATTGTGGCAGAAATGCAAGGAAGAAAATGGTCAATTTCGGATTTAGTATATTAAGAAGAAGCGCCTTGACGATTAGTGTAATGGCAGAGTTACTTGATGGAGATTCTTCCAAGGAAAATGCCGATCTGTCTTGCCATGTGGCGTAAGCGACATACAAAAGATACCCTACCCCCGCATATTTAAGGGTTTGGAAGGCAACCGCGCTGGTATGCATGATTGTGGCAAGACCGAGGATTGTGGCGAGAAGATGGGGAATGATTCCAGCTGTGCAGCCAATTGCAGCGTAGATACTTGCTTTTCGCCCTTGAGCTATTCCAGTTGAAACAGTAAAAATAACTCCAGTACCCGGAATAAGAACGACTATGAGAGAAGTGATCAAAAATTCAAAACCAATCATTTTGCCGCCTCCTGTTTAGGGAACAATAAAGGTGTCAGCCCTTGTATGATCCAGGGGTTAGGTTGGATCATTGGCCGTTTTTTCCCATCCTATTGAGATTGGGGGAGACACAACTCCCTTATTACAATTTAAACTGCAGTACCTGTCGCTGAAGTTCCTCGGCATAGCCACTCAACTGTGCCGCTGCTGTAGCAGATTCCTGTGCGCCCTGCGATGTCAACTGAACCACCTAGGCGACACCTCCGGATTGCCTGAATAATCAGTATCCGGCACCTAAAACATCCTTGATCTTATCATTCAGGCTGGTCATATTGAACGGCTTCATCAGAAAGTTCATTCCCGACTCAAGAACCCCTTTGCTGGCAATAATGTCCGATGTATACCCGGACATGAACAACACCTTGATATCGGGGCGCATGCTCTTAATCTGCTCTACCATCTCCCTGCCGTTCATGGTTGGCATGATGACATCGCTTATCACCATGTCGATTTTCAAAACAGGGTCTTGACAGAGTTTAATGGCTTGTGCGGGATTACTTGCCGTTATTATGGTATAGCCGATCTGCTCCAGCATGTCCGTTGTCATTGCCAGTACATTGGGGTCATCTTCGACAACCAGAACAGTCCCGCTTCCCGCAGGAGCAGAAGTTGCAGCAACAGTCTCCGGGTGCCCGGTCTCTTCCGAGCGAGGCAGATAGACCATGAAGGTTGAGCCGAGGCCGGGCTCGCTATAAACGTTAATGAAACCGTTGTTCTGGGTTACTATGCCGTAGATCGTTGCCAGACCGAGTCCTGTCCCCTTGCCAACATCTTTGGTGGTAAAAAACGGCTCAAAGATATGCTTGCTCGTTTCGCTGTCCATGCCGCATCCGGTGTCATTGACCGAAATCCTGACATAGTCGCCAGGTTTGGCATCGATGTTGTGATGACAGTAGGTCTCGTCCAGTTGTATGTTTGCGGTTTCAATGGTCAACGTCCCCCCGTCCGGCATGGCGTCACGGGCATTGACCGCCAGATTGATCAGAATCTGGTCGATCTGCGACGGATCGGCCTTGACCGGCCAGAGAGCGGTGGACGGCTTGAAACAGAGCCGAATATCCTCACCGATCAATCGGCCTAAAGTTTTTTCAGTGTCGATTATCAGGGCATTGAGGTTCACCAGTTTTGGGGCAATGACTTCCTTGCGGGAAAATGCCAGCAGTTGGCGGGTTATCTCGCTTGAACGTTGCCCTGCCTTTATAATCTCATTAAGCCTGTGCCGGAGTTTGTCATCCTGCGGCAGATTATTCATGGATATTTCCGCATAGCCGATAATGACGCCGAGCATGTTGTTGAAATCGTGGGCCACACCGCCTGCCAGCCGGCCAATCGCCTCCATCTTCTGCGATTGCCGGAGTTGTTCCTCCACCCCACGGTGGTCCGTCACATCAACGCCGATACTGGCAACACCGGCTACTGAGCGATCCGGGCCATGAAGAACCGTGTTGTTCCAGACGACATAACGACATTTACCGTCACGGGTAATAATGGCATTTTCGTAATGGCCGGTGATGTTGCCGTTTCCGGCTCCCTGACTGAAGAGCTCCTTGACCGATGCGTTTAGATCAGGCGGAATAAAACGGTCAAACCAGTTGCAGCCCAATACCTCGTGGAGTTGCCATCCGGTAAGATTGAGCAGGTAATCGTTGCAGAAAGTGACATTGCCGGACTGATCCAGAGTCACGGCAATCAGCTGGATATTTTCCAGCAGCTCCCTAAATCTGGCCTCGCTCTGCTGATGAGCTTCAACGGCATGTTTTCGTTCCGCCATCTCCGCCAGCAGGCTGCGATTGCTTGATTCCAGCTGCTCGGTGCGACTTCTGACCTGTGATTCCAATTCTTCCTGCCACCCCTGGATCTGGGTGACCATGCTGTTGAAAGAGGCCGCCAGAATGCCGACTTCATCGTTGCTGTTAACATCCGCCCGTGCCGTCAGGTCTCCATCCTGGATTTTTTTCGCCGCCCGGTGCAGCAGGTCGATGGGGCGAGCCAGCCTGCCGGAGAGTATTCCGGTCAGCAACATTACCACCAGAGATCCGAGAAGGCCAAGCGTAGCGATGTAGTAGTTAGTCCTCCTGAGCGGGGCAAAAGCTTCGCTCTGATCCATCTTGACCACCATGCCCCAGGAGACATCGGCGGAAACTCTCAGGTGGCGATAGGCAGCCAGCACCGGAGTATCACGATAATCTTTGGTGGCAATAACTCCTTCGCCGCCGTTGATTGCCAGAATGACCGGCTGTATCCGGAGTCGATCGGAGAGGGGTTTGATGGTGGTGCCGTTACGCCGGGGATAACGGAGTGAGGTCAGGGATTGCCCCTCATTGTTAACAAGAAATACTTCACCGCTTCTGCCCGTCATTACCCCCGAGTTCACCATCGGGCGCATGATCGCATCAAGGTCGGTGTTGGACGTGATAACGGCAACTGTTTCATCGCTTTGTGAGCCCATGCCGTTCATGGGCATTGAAATATGCAGACTGTAGCGTCCGTTGCTGTCTATTGCCGTGCGGATGATCTCGCTGTGTAAAGGGCTTGTGGTGTCAAGGTAGCCTTGGTCACCCTTCCGGTTCTCCCCCACATGCTCATCGCGGGAGCAGGCGATTACCCTCCCGCTTTTTACCGAAATAATATCAATCGCGCTATTAGGATGGCTTTCCCTGATTTCTTTCAGCCGCCGGTTCAGCCATTGCCAGTCACTGGAAGCGGCAAGTCTTTGACGGAATATTTCGTTTGTGACGGTTGGGGCATCCTTGGCGTCCAGGGTTTTGTTGATCCGCTCCACAACCTGACGAAATGCCTCGTCCTGGGCAACAAGCTGTACATCGGCCCGGCGTTCATTTAACCAGAGTTGCAACAGTTCCTTTTTTGAATCGGCAAGGCTTTCCAGGTCACGGTATGCTTCCGCTTTCTGAATACTGTAGCGCCCCTGATTACCGGTGAACGGAATACCGTAGAACCCGGCCAGTTCTATAAGAAACAGTGACACGGCAAACAGGGTGCCAAAAGAGATCAATAGTTTTTTGCGTAGAGAAAAGAAGCTGCTATTCATTAATAACTCTCCGGATGTACTCTTTCCGCCTTCAGCACGGCAGACATAAATAGCTGTTTTTAGCGTGAATAATTAAATTTTTTAATGCCGTAGCGAGCCGGTTTGGCAAGAACCTCGCTCAAAATGCTGTTGTCGAAATTTGCTCGGGTCTTATCCCACCCGGTCTCTGCCGGCAGCAAACCATTAGCCTTGAAAAATTCGAAGGCCTTGAACAGGTACCCCTGCTTTTGTAGATCAGCGGCAGGTATGACCGCCGATGATGGGATGGAAAGGATATCGCTGGTGGTCAATGCCGCCGCCTGCTCCAGCGAGAGCGGCATCTCTTTGCCGGTCAGAGCCTTGTTTGCCTCCATTGTCCAGCGGGTGGCGGAAAGGAGATTGCGTTGATCCTGCTTGAGCCATGTTATGGCGCGAACCAGCGCAGCCACAATCTGGCGGGCGGCCTCAGGGTTCCGGTCGGCAAAGGATTTTGAGAAGTAGAGAAAACTCATGCTGATAAAACGATTGATGACCACGGCATCTTGATTGTTGTTAAGGGCAATAGCCGGAGTCGGCTCCCAAGCGGCAAAGGCGTCGATCTTGCCACTTGCCAAAGCGCCCGGCATCTCTCCCGCATCCATCGGAACAAGCTTCACATCGCTCTCCTTGAGTCCGGTGGAAGCCAACGTCCGGAGCAGGGCGTAGTGCGCTGTTGAGCCCGGTGCATTCCCGATCCGCTTCCCTTTCAGGTCGTTGATCTGTTTATGGCCATTGGTGACAATTGAAGAAAAACCCTGTTTTGCCACGGCGACAACTTTGGCATCAGAGGTTGCCGCCAGGGTGAGTGCCGGGATATCCGCAAAAATAGCCGCTTCCACATCACCACGGCGCATAAAAAAATTGGCGTCTTTCCCTTTCTGGAACGGGTGAAAGCGGAGTTCAATGCCCATTTTATGCAATGCCTGCAACAGAATCCTGTCCCGTTTGATGGTTTCAGACAGTACCCCTGCCGGAATGGCAACCGGCGGAATGGCAATATCTATCACTTTTGTGTCGTTGCTGAACTTGTATGTGGAGTAAACCGGATGTTTGGATGGATCGGCATCCGCAGCGGTTTTGCCAGCGGATGCCGGCGCCGCCCAGACAATGGTAATTGAGAAAATGAGTACATGAATTAGTAGTGAGTTCCATGAGTTTTTCACAAGCTCTCCTTGTTTCAATTGCGGGCAGATGATTGCCGGCCCAAATGGAACATTTTATTCAGGAACTGTTTCACTCGCTTAACAATCTCAATCTGAAAAGCTTCTTCGCCAGATTGTAGATATCCTCTTTGGCTTCATCATGACGAATACCTACGGCAACAATAACTAAGACAATATCGTTACCTCTGATCTGATAGATAACGCGGTAGCGTTGCCCAACAGCCCTTATACTGCGAAACCCTGCCAATTCACCCAGCAGTGCCTTGCCCTGTTTTTCCGGGTCTTCAGTCAGACGATCAATTACCGCTCCAATTTTCTCACGGATGCATCGGTCGGAAATGTCCGACAAAAGCTTCAAGGCTGTTGGTGTAAGCAGAATTTGCCACTTCACAGGCCAAGTTCCTGTTTGGCATCCTGCCAGGAGATTAGCTTATCGGAATCAATATCCAGTATGCTCTGACGTAATTGAGCCATCAGTTCTTTATCCCCCATAACTTCCAGCGTCTCCGAAACCGCCTCGTACAATTCCCACGGCAACACAGCCAACACCGGCTTGCCACGGCGAGTGATCTCCAGAACCTCAAGCTGTCCGTCGTGGAAAAGAGTTTCCGGCAGGGACGTAAGCTGCTTTCGTGCTTCCATAATTGACAATGTGTGTGGCATGGCGGCCTCCTTATCTGTACTCACAAAAGTACAGATAAGCGTTAACATAGTCAAGCGCGATACATTATTGATACCAAAACCGCCAACCCCTCACCGTTACACACAAAATATTGCCCCCCTACCCTTTCCTTGACACCACATCTTGGCATGAGGCATAATTCTTCCTCGATTGATTCACCCCGGAGGCAGCACCCCATGGAACCGCCCGATAATACTGAAAGCAAACTCTCTTCCACCTTTGTCCATCTCCATCTCCACACCCAGTACTCACTGCTGGATGGCGCCATCCGTTTCGATGACCTGATCACCAAGGCTAAAGACCTGAATATGCCGGCCATTGCCATGACCGACCACGGCAACATGTTCGGAGCGGCTGAATTCTATCTCAAGTGCAAGAAGGCCGGTGTCAAACCGATCATCGGCTGTGAGCTCTACATAGCCCCTGATTCGCGTTTTTCCAAGGATTCTAAAGGCATCTCCGACGCCGCCTACCACCTGGTCCTGCTCTGCGAAAACATGCAGGGGTACAAGAACCTTTCCTACCTGACCTCGGCCGGCTACAAGGAGGGCTTCTACTATCGGCCACGCATCGACCGCGAACTGCTCTCCGGCCGCTCCGAAGGGCTGATTGCGATGTCGGCCTGCCTCAAGGGCGAGGTGGCCATGCAGTGCGGCCGGGGCAGGATGGAGGACGCTGTCGCCACCGCCCGCTGGTACAGCGAGCTGTTTCCTGACCGTTACTATATCGAACTGCAGGAAAATACAATTCCGGAACAGGACATCGTCAACAAGCGCCTGCTGGAAGTGGCGGCCGAGCTGAAACTGCCGCTGGTGGCCACCAACGACTGCCATTACCTGAACCGTGAGGATGCCCGTGCCCACGAGGTGCTGCTCTGCATCCAGACCGGCAAGACCATGAGCGACCCGACCCACATGAAATTCTCGGTCGATGAGTTCTACGTCAAGTCGCCGGATGAGATGGCCCAGGCCTTCAGCTACGCACCCGAGGCGATCAGCAATACCCTGGCGATTGCCGAGCGCTGCAACCTGGATCTGCCGGTTGATGGCAAGACCTACTACTTCCCCCACTTTGACCCGCCCGAGGGGAAAAACCACGACGACATGCTTAAAGAACTGGCCACAGAAGGGCTCAAGGAGCGCATGATCACGGTCCTGGCCAAGTATCCCGACATGACCCTGGAACAGCAGCAGGCATATTTTGACCGCCTGGCTATCGAGCTTGACTGCATCCGCGACATGAAGTTTCCGGCCTATTTCCTGATAGTGTCCGACTTTATCCGCTGGGCCAAGAATCGCGGCATTCCGGTCGGTCCGGGCAGGGGATCGGCGGCCGGATCGCTGGTGGCCTATGCCACAAAGATCACCGACCTGGACCCTCTGCCCTACAATCTGCTTTTCGAGCGTTTTCTCAATCCGGAACGTATCTCCATGCCTGATATCGACGTAGACTTCTGTCAGGACCGCCGTGGCGAAGTGATCCAGTATATGGTCGAAAAGTACGGCCGCGACCGGGTCTGTCAGATTATCACCTTTGGAACAATGGGCGCCAAGGCAGTGGTGCGCGACGTGGGACGCGCCCTGAACATGACTTACGGCGATGTGGACCGGATCGCCAAGCTGATCCCGGATGACCTGAAGATGACCCTTGCCAAGGCCCTACAGCAGGAACCGCAGTTGAGAGAATTGTCCGACTCCGACCCGCAGGTCAAGGATCTGCTGGACACAGCGCTCTGCCTGGAGGGGTTGACCCGCCACGCATCAACCCACGCCGCAGCTGTTGTGGTGGCCCCTGATCAGCTCGAAGAGTTTCTGCCGCTCTACAAGGATCAAAAGACCGGTTCGATCAACACCCAGTATTCCATGAAATATGTAGAGCTGGTCGGTCTGGTCAAGTTTGACTTCCTGGGGCTCAAAAACCTGACCGTGATCGAGAATGCCGTCAATCTTGTGCGGGCAGGAAAGGATCCGCATTTTGACATCACCACCCTGCGGGACGATGACCAGGCCAGTTATGACCTGATTACCGCCGGCAATACCACCGGGGTCTTCCAACTCGAATCCAGCGGCATGAAGGAGATGCTGGTCAAACTAAAACCATCCTGCTTCGAGGACGTGATCGCGGCCTGCGCACTGTACCGGCCAGGCCCGCTCGGCTCGGGCATGGTAGACGACTTCATCGACCGCAAGCATGGCCGTAAACAGGTTGTCTACGATCTGCCGCAACTGGAGCCGATCCTGAAGGACACCTACGGGGTCATCGTCTACCAGGAGCAGGTCATGCAGATCTCCCGCTCGCTGGCCGGATACTCCCTGGGCCAAGCCGACCTGCTGCGCCGCGCCATGGGTAAGAAGGACGACAAGGAGATGACCCGTCAAAAAGGGTTGTTCCTGGACGGGGCCAAAGCAAACAACCTTGATCCCAAAAAGGCCGAGGCGATCTTTGACCTGATGCACAAATTCGCCGAATACGGTTTCAACAAGTCCCATTCGGCCGCCTACGCCCTGATCGCTTACCAGACCGCCTATCTGAAGGCACACTATCCGGTCGAGTTTATGGCTGCCCTGCTGACCTGCGACATGGACAGCACCGACAAGGTTATCAAGAATATCAGTGACTGCCGTGAACAGGGCATCGATGTGCTGCCGCCGGATGTCAACAAGTCCGGCCTGACCTTCACGGTGGTCGGCAAGTCCATGCGTTTCGGACTGGGGGCAGTCAAGAATGTCGGCAGCGGCGCAATCGAGGCCATACTCGAGGCTAGAAAAGATGGAGAGTTCACCGGACTGTTCGACTTCTGCGAGCGGGTGGATCTGCGGCGGGTCAATAAACGGGTGATCGAGTCCTTGGTCAAATGCGGGGCCTTTGATTCCACCGGTGCGACCCGCTCGGCGCAGATGGAAGGACTGGAAACCGCCATGAACCTGGGGCAACGCATCCAACAGGAGCGCGACAGTGCCCAGGTGTCCCTGTTCGGGACCGCCGAGGTTATCAAGATCAATGGCAGCGGCGGAAAGCTGCCCGATGTTGCCGAGTGGCACGACAAGGAAAAACTGGCCTTTGAAAAGGAGGCCTTAGGCTTCCTGATCACCGGACACCCGCTCGACCGTTATGTCGCGGACATCAAACGACTTGCCAGCGCCGAGATCGCCGCTCTCGGAGAACTGACCGACGGTAGCGAGGTTCGGGTTTGCGGCATTGTTTCCGGACTCAAGGAGATCATCACCAAGAAAGGTGATCGTATGGGCTTTGTTACCATCGAAGACCTGTCCGGCTCCGTAGAAGTAACCGTATTTTCCGACATCTATACCGCTGCCGTTAATCTGCTGAAATCGGACGACCCGCTGCTCATCATCGGCAAACTGGAAAAAGGGGAAAAAGGAGCCAAGATTCTGGTCCAGGGCCAGAAAGAGGGTGGCAGCGAATGGCAGCAAAAAAATCGTGGCCCGGCCGGGGATATCAAGTTGCTCCAGGATGCCCGTGCCGAGACCACCAAAAAAGTCTTATTCAACCTGCGCATGGACAACATGCCGGTTGAACGGATTGATGCACTCAAGGGGATTATCGAACGTCATAATGGAACCGTACCGACTTTCATCCAATTTGTGATTCCAGAGCGTAGCTTGTCAACACTGCCTCTCTCAAAAAACCTGCATGTAATGGCAAGCGATGAATTAAGGCTGGAAGTGGAACGATTGTTCGGTTATAATGCCGCCACTTTTGAGTAATAGTAAAATAAATAATCCACCACGGAGGCACGGAGACACGGAGTAAAACAGAATCATATCGTGATGAATAGGGTGAACCAGACACCTGCCAAGTTCGCTTTCATACGTTAAATTTATTTCTTCCTGTTTATCCGTGGTAAAGTTTTATATTTTCTCTGTGTCTCTGTGCCTCCGTGGTAGATCTGATCGAGGTGTCAATATGGCTGCTCCATTTTATCTTGAATTTGAAAAACCGATCGTCGAACTTGAAAAGAAGATCGAGGAATTGAATTCGTTGGCAAACAGCGGCTTGGATATCGCTACCGACGTGTCCGCCCTGGAAGCCCGGGTCGAGAAGATGCGTGAAGATATCTTCTCCAACCTTTCCCGCTGGCAGACGGCCCAGGTGGCGCGCCACATCAATCGCCCCTTTACACTCGATTACATCAACCTGATGTTCAGCGACTTCACCGAACTGCACGGCGACCGCAACTTCGGCGACGACCACGCCATTGTCGGCGGCCTGGCCCGCTTCAACGACCAGCCGGTCATGGTCATCGGCCACCAGAAAGGCCGCGATACCAAAGAGAAGGTCTACCGCAACTTCGGCATGCCCAACCCTGAGGGCTACCGTAAGGCGTTGCGCCTGATGCAGATGGCCGAGCAGTTCAAGCTCCCGGTGATCACCTTTGTTGACACCCCTGGCGCCTACCCCGGTATCGGCGCCGAAGAGCGCGGCCAAGCCGAAGCGATCGCCCGCAACCTGCGCGAGATGGCCAGCCTGCGCACACCGATCATTGTCTGCATCACCGGCGAAGGCGGCTCTGGCGGCGCCCTGGCAATTGCCGTAGGCGACAGGATCCTGATGCTGGAGCACTCAGTCTATGCCGTTATCTCACCGGAAGGGTGCGCTGCCATCCTCTGGTCAGATGGAACCAAAGGCGAGCAGGCTGCCGAAGCCCTCAAACCAACTGCCAAGGATATTATCAAGCTGGGTGTAATCGACGAGATCATAAGCGAGCCAATCGGCGGAGCCCACCGCGACCACGCAGCAACAGCGAAAAACATGAAAGAGGCTATTGCCCGCAACCTGGCGGAGCTGAACAAACTGTCGGGTGATGAACTGGTCGAACAACGTTACAACAAGTTCAGGGCCATGTCGCAGTTTGTAGAGTAACACTAGTCTTAAGGATCAAAACATGCGAATGGGGGCAGCAGCCCCCATTTTTATTTGATAAAATAGTTTACGTAGCAGCTAAAAGGAAAATACCATGCTGGAACGCCTGCAGAAAATAATCTCCGCCGCCGGGATCACCTCGCGCCGCGCCTCGGAAGAACTGATCCTGAACGGGCAAGTAACCGTCAACGGTGCTGTCGTAACCGAGTTAGGCACAAAGGCCGACCCAGCTAAAGACCTTATTACCGTCAATGGAAAACCGCTTCAGGTCAGTGAACAGCGCCTCTACATCCTGCTCAACAAACCGGCCGGTTACATGACCACACTCGATGACCCCGAGGGACGGCCCTTGGTTACCGATCTGCTGAAAGAGATCAACGAACGGGTCTATCCGGTAGGCCGACTGGACTACAACACCGAAGGCCTGCTGCTATTGACCAATGACGGTGATTGGGCCAACAAGCTGATGCATCCACGCCACGAGATCGACAAGGAATACCACGTCAGGGTGCGCGGCAAGGTGCATAAAAGCCAGCTTGACCAGTTGGTTGCAGGGGTGGAGATCGATGGCAAAAAGACCGCTCCAGCCAAGGCGATCCTGATCAAGGATGGCGAGCAGAATGACTGGCTTTCCATCACCATCCATGAAGGGCGTAACCGCCAGATTCGGCGTATGTGCGAGGCGGTCAGCCTTTCGGTGGTACGACTGAAACGGGTTCGTTACGGAAGTCTGGTGCTTGGGGTTCTCAAATCAGGCCAGTTCCGCCAGCTCAGCGAAAGCGAAGTGAACGAACTGCGTGATCCCTCGCAAGCTGTACTTGCCGCAAAGCGACCGCCCAAGCAGCAGGCAGCTAGCACCAATGCCCCACGAAAGCCTCATGAAGAACACAAGAACAGGCCATTCCAAAAACAGCAACGGGCACCGAGGAAACCATAATTTCCTCGATACCCGTCTCTATCCCGCTGAAAGCTGCCTCTTTACACTTGACCATCTCAAGAAGAAAGCGTGGTTGAATCTTATTTCTTAAGGCGCGCCTTTTTCAATGACTCCTCAAATAATTCCGGTGTGAATCCTTTCATTATAACCTCATCCTTGCCGGTCCCAAAAACTATTACCGGCACACCCTGACTCTTATACTTGCCGGTCAACTCCTCCATCGCCTTTTCATCAACCTCCACGTCTTTGTTGATAAAAGGGATATTATTGTGGGTCAGATATTCCTTGGCCTCGCGGCAATGAGGACACCAGGATACGGTGTAGGCCACGATCTGAGGATATTTTTTAGACTCCTGAGCCTTGGCCGGATTGAGTTTACTCTGTGACGCCTGCTCGGCAGCCACGCTGGTCAGTACGCTCATCAGCGTCATTGCTAGAACAGCCAGAATTCTAACGAACATCACATTTCTCCTTTTAGTAAGTTAGAAATTATTTTCTGCGGTTTTGCAGAGAATAATTTCGTTAACGCACTTATCCCGGCTTGTCGGGGCTAGTAAGTTAGAAATTATTTTCTGCGGTTTTGCAGAGAATAATTTCGTTAACGCACTTATCCCGACTTGTCGGGGCTAGCAGGTTAGAAATTGCTTTCTGCAATTTCTGGCAGAAAACGAATTCGTTTACGGGGTGACGACAATTTGCCGCCGTATCAACGTAAAGGTATGCAACCTCTCATCACCTTCCCGCTTAATCTTCAAAACAACCTGCGACCCGGCAATCCCGCGCAGCCTCTTGTTAACCATAGTCCTAAAATCGCTGCCAAGAGTTGCCTTACCATCGATATGCGTGATGATATCACCGACCCGGAGGCCTGCCAGCTGGGCCGGACCACCATTGACCAACTGCCTGATCCTGATCTGTGCGTTGGGAAGTGGGATACCGTCAATTCCAACACCACCGAAATTAGTCTCTGAATTTGCCGCCAGAAGCGGCACGGCCAGCAGGAGCACAAGTGACATAATTGCGAGCAACGTCTTCATGATATATTATGTACCACATGGACTCATACAGGTCAAACACACAACCCTCTTGCATCTGCGGCCTGGCCCTGCTAAACAGGATAAGTGCGTTAACGAAGTTATTTTCTGCCAGAAAAACGCAGAAAACAACTTCTAACTTACTAATTACACGTATCATCCCAGGGAGAACATATGATGAAGACTCGTATACGCGATCTGATGCAAAGCGGAATAACCGGCCAGGATTGCAGAATATCCGGATGGGTGCGTTCGGTGCGTCTCTCCAAGGGAATCACCTTTATAGTTTTGAACGATGGTTCCAACCTGAACGGTATCCAGGTGGTAGCAGAACAGGGGCTTGCAAATTTCGAGGACATCTGCCGCCTTGGCACTGGCAGCGCGCTGCAGGTGGAGGGAATCCTGGTACCGTCTCCGGCGAGCGGACAGGAAAAGGAAGTACAGTCCAAATCGATCAGCATTATCGGCCAAGCCGATGACTCCTATGCCTTACAGAAGAAACGCCACAGTTTTGAATACTTGCGAACCATCGCCCACCTGCGGCCACGCAGCAACACCTTCGGCGCAGTCTTTCGTCTGCGCTCGCGTCTGGCACAGGCCATTCACCGTTTTTTCTCTGAGAAAAACTTCCTGTATGTACACACACCCATCATTACCGCCAGCGACTGCGAGGGTGCCGGCGAACTATTCCGCGTGACCACCCTGGATGCAGCCGCTCCGCCTGTTTTGGACGGCCAGCCGGACTTTAACCAGGATTTCTTCGGCCAGAAGACCGGCCTGACTGTCAGCGGCCAGTTGGAAGGCGAGTTGTTTGCAATGGCTTTTTCAGACATCTACACCTTTGGCCCGACCTTCCGGGCCGAGAATTCCAATACCGCCCGCCACGCCTCGGAGTTCTGGATGATCGAACCGGAGATGGCCTTTGCCGATCTGGCCGATGATGCGGCCCTGGCGGAGGAATTTGTACGCTACCTGTGCCGGTTCGCACTTGAGGAGTGTAGTGAGGACATGGCATTCTTTGACAAACATATCGAGAATGGCCTGCTGGAGCGGATCAGGCAAGTGGCTGAGGCCGACTTTGTTCGCATGGATTATAGCGATGCAATTAATCGTTTACAGCGATCAGGCGTGACATTCAATTTTCCGGTGGAGTGGGGGCTGGACTTGCAGACCGAACACGAGCGCTACATCACCGAACAGATTGTGGGTGGTCCGGCCTTCATTCTCAACTATCCGCGAGACATCAAGGCTTTTTACATGCGCCAAAATGATGATGGTCGTACCGTGGCGGCCCTGGACCTGCTGGTGCCGAAGGTCGGGGAGATCATCGGCGGCAGTCAGCGCGAGGAGCGCCTCGACCTGTTGGAAGACCGCATGACTGAGTTGG
>Ga0209212_1001005_pt1 | contig 49383 bp, 37 predicted proteins | sample RifGroC2_FD_183996 | JGI IMG/M metagenome (GOLD analysis project Ga0209212, IMG submission 183996) | Groundwater microbial communities from Rifle, Colorado, USA - Groundwater C2 (SPAdes) (version 2) | ecosystem: Environmental > Aquatic > Deep subsurface > Groundwater | place: Rifle, Colorado... | reverse complement strand
GGGTCGAAGATGCTGGAAGGCGTGCCGGGGTTGGACGCGACGCGCCGGGCGATCCTCGAGCACCACGAAAATTTCGACGGGTCGGGGTACCCGTACGGCCTGCGCGGCGACGACATCTCCGTGGCCGCCCGGATCCTCTCCGTGGCCGAGTGCTACGACTCCGCCGTCTCCGCCCGCCCGCACCGCGGCGCCATCACCCCGGAAGAGGCGCTGCAGATGGTCCGGGGCGGATCGGGCACCCGTTTCGACCCCGAGGTCGCGCAGCTGTTCGCGGCAACGGCTCCTTCCCACTGACACGCCGCACGGGATTCATCGCTCACCGGTCAACCATAAACAGAGAATTTCACTTTTCCAAAACCATATGAACCTATGACGTTTTCAATGATATCGGGATACGATCTTATTTTTTGAATAAAGGGAAATTATTTTCATTCTTTACCGAAAGATTTTCTCGGTTAGAATTGCAATCCGCGAGCATCGACAGGTAGAGAAAAAAATACCCCTTTATATTCATGAGGTTTAAAAAAATATCCCCGTCACAATTCGCGGCATGAGCATTGCTGTGCATTCGGTTCGGACGAAAAAGCTCCACGGATGCTTAGCCAATAGGAGAATTCATTATGACATCCAACAAATGTTCGATTCAGGCAATGATTATCGCGGTCATTCTTTGCGCTTCTGTTTCCGTTTTCGCCGCACCCGTCCTTCAATTGGACATCGCCGGGGGGAGCTACGACGGCGATACCATCATTTCCAACGGATCGTCCTTCACGCTTTACGCATATTACCGGGGGGAGGGAGGGAATTCTGATCCCAACTATGATTTTTCACACTATTACATCTCTGCAGCTGTTACCCCCATGCTGGGGGTGACGGACACCAACGCGCTCGGTTCATTCGTTTTCAATGGCTCAACTATAAATGTTCCTTCGGATATGAACTATGGGAACCCCCCGCTGGAGGTTGTGGAGGCTTTGCAGGGGCATGACTCCGGCGACTTGGCACATTCCGGAGCCTATTTCCCAACCTATTTCTCGGAATTCCAATTTGATTTCAATTCCACCGAATATTCCCAGGTGTATGACACATCGTTAAACACCGGGATTGGACCCCAGGCATACGCAGACGGACGGAAAATGTATTACGCCGCCTTCAACGTCAACGTTTCAGGCATGAGTACGGATTACGCCATCCATTTTGACTTGTACAACGAATATATCCACGACTTAAGGTTATCGGGTTCGACGATAACCGACATCGACGTAGATAAGTTCGCCCCGTTCTCCCACGATGCCCAAAGCGGTCCCCCGATACCAGAGCCCAGCACGATGCTTCTCCTTGGCAGCGGACTGATCGGGCTGGCCGGGTGGGGGCGGAAGAAGTTCCGGAAGTAAGTTTTTTCAATCACCGCTGGAATATCGACAGGGGTGTCCGGGTTCGGTCGCCCCTGTCATTTTTGGCATGATCCATCCGTGATCGTTCTCTCCAGAAGACAACTGCTTGCCCTCCTGGTCCTCTGCGGGGCGGTCATCCTGCACGCCACGATGTGGCCGTACAACTTTCGGTTCGATGTGGGATCCGTTCCGACGAGGCTGCTTTCCGCGACCCATCTTCCGTTTTCTGAAAATCGGCTGGTCGAGAAAAAAGACCTCGTCCTCAACGTGATCCTTTTCCTCCCATTCGGTGCGCTCCTGTTCCTCTATCGGATCAAGGGGGTCGCGGCAAGCAGGTCCGTCTTTGCCCCCACCCTTCTCGGAATGATTTTCAGCATCCTCATCGAAACGACGCAGTGCCTACTACCTACCCGCACCCCCTCCTTGGTCGACATCTGCACCAACACGCTTGGCGCCCTTCTCGGTGCTATCGCGGCCCGGACGTCGCTTCGAGTCATCGAGGAAACCACGGGAGAGGAACTCTCGACCTACCTGACCGGATGGCGAGGGTACTTCGCCTATTGCGAGACCCCCTCGGTGCTCCGGGATCTGGACTCGTGGGTCAGGCGGCGGTTGCGTTGCGTCGTCTGGAAGCAGTGGAAGCGAGGGCGCACCCGGTTTGCGGAGTTAAGGAAGCGGGACGTGAACAGGAATCTGGCGGCCAGGACCGCCGGAAGTGCTCACGGCCCGTGGAACTTAAGCCACAGCCCAGCCCTCAGCTTCGCGTTGCCAAACGTCTACTTCGACTCGCTCGGTCTTCCGACATTGGCGGCACGGAAGATTGCTTAACCAACCGAACCGCCGTGTACGGACCCGTACGCACGGTGGTGTGACAGGGAAAGCGGGCGACCGCCTACCTATGTCGATTGTGGGCAAGCGTCGTTTCAAATCAGGAGAATGGTACCGCAGGGAAAGGATAAAAGCCCCACGATTAGGTAGTGTAATGGGAACTCTATGAAAACAATTCCTCACACCAGCAATCGACTATTGGTTAGATAACATTTTTATCTTACATATCAATATATTGCGAGACATGACATTCGCTTCTCCTTGGCACATCGATTGCATCACATCAAGTCAAGGAATTAAGTGCATCGATGGCCAAGAGGATGAATCGGCAACCTCGGTTCGGTGCACTTTGGAATCTGTGAATTGAATATTTGGATTAAAAAGGGGAGGTGACGAAATGAAACGCATTTGCAGAATGGTGGTTTTGTTCTTCGCGGTTCTGACCTTGGCAGCACCAGCTTTGGTTTCTGCAGCTTGGATCATCGACTTCGGTATCAATACCCCTACAACAGGGTCGATCAGTTATGCCGGAGGAAATACACCACTGGTTGGTAGCAATATCCAGGTCGACAATTACATCGGGTTGGACACTCCGTTGAACAATGGTGTAGGTTTCAATCTGCCAAATGGGATACTGAATTTTACCACCGGAGCACTAATCGGTTCGACACCGTATACTTGGGACTTCGGCAGCGGTGGGTCCATCTCAATTCTTAATGGGAGCACCACCCTGCTTTCCGGGTCCTTTAATTCCGCGTCTGTAGCGAAAACCGGTGAACTCTTTAGAGTTGCCTTCTCCTCTTTTACCGATTTCAAGAATGCAGAATTGGCTGCATTCTACGGGCTTGGCGAGTATGCCAACCTGCCGTGGGATGGGAGCTTCAACATTTCGTTCGCCGCCGTCGGAACACCCCCTGGAGGGTTCCTGAGTTCAACTGTATTAAGTGGCGACGTTATGAACACTGTTCCAGAACCCGGGACATTAGTTCTCCTCGGATCCGGATTGGTCGGCATAGCCGCTTGGGGACGAAAGAAGTTTAGAATGTAACCAGAGCATCACCAACGAAGTAAAAGGGCCGTCGGCGGTAACCCGGCGGCCCTTTCTCTTTCGTGGCGTTAATAAACTCTCCTGCCATGAATTGGTCTTGTCCAGGTAATGCTAGAATCCGGAATAAAAAATCGATCAATCTTTTCGGAACCCCTTCCAGTTGATCTTCAAAATCTGGATCTTGTAATTCAGGACTCTGGGTGTGATACCCAACAGGTCTGCGGCGTCTTTCTGTACTCCCCTCGCCACCCGCAGGGCACGTTCGATCGCTCCCCTCTCAAGTTCCTCGAGGTTCATAGTATCCAATGATGTAACGGATTCCCCCTCGGCACGTCCTTCCAGTGTCAGATTGTGGGCACCAATCGTCTCCTCGTCGCACAGGAGCACGGCCCGCTCGATCGAGTTCTGGAGTTCCCGCACGTTCCCGGGCCAGGCGTATCGGCGGATCTTCTCGATCGCCTCTGGCGAGAACCCGCTCACCTTCTTCTTGAAGTCAACTGCGTACTTGTTCAGGAAGAATCTCGCCAGTGGAAGAATATCGTCCATCCGCTCCCGCAAGGGCGGGATGGACAGGTTCACAACATTGAGACGGAAATAGAGGTCTTGCCGGAACCGCCCCTCCTTGACCTCGTCCCGCAAGTCCTTGTTGGTCGCCGTCACAACGCGAACGTCCACCTTTACCGATTTGCCGCTGCTTCCCAACCGCTCGAACTCCTGTTCCTGGAGGACGCGCAGGACTTTCGCCTGTGTGGTGGAGCTCATGTCGCCGATTTCATCTAGGAAGATCGTCCCCTTGTCTGCCTGCTCGAAGCGCCCGATCCGCAACTTCTCCGCGCCGGTGAACGCCCCCCGCTCGTGGCCGAATAGCTCGCTCTCCAGGAGGTTCTCATGCAGCGCGGCGCAATTCACCTTCACGAAGGGGCCCTTCGCCCGGGGGGATCCGAAATGGACCAGCGTAGCCAGCAGTTCCTTCCCCGTTCCGGTCTCTCCCGTGATCAATATTGTCGCCGGGGTGGGAGCCACTTTCTTGATGACCGACAGGATCTCCTTCAACCCCCTGCTCTCGGCGACCAGCCCCTCACCTTCGATGACGTTTCGGTACTCCGCCTTCCGGTAGAATTCCAGCTCTCCCCGCATCCGGCCCATCCGTAGCGCCGTCTTTACCCGATGCTGAAGATGCTCCATGTCGAACGGCTTCTGTATGTAGTCGTACGCCCCGAGCCGCAACGCCTGCACCGCCGTTTCCACGGTGGCGTAGGCGGTCATCAGGATCACCTCGATCTCGGAGTTGACCTCCTTCGCCTTTTTCAATATATCGACGCCGCTCAAATCCCCCAGCCGGATATCGGTGATCACCACGTGGCACGGCTCGGTCTCGAGCTTCCGGACCGCCTCCTCCCCCGTGGCCGCTTCCTGCACCGCATACCCGGCGTCCTCCAGGGACAGCCGGATCCCCACGCGCAACGCCTCGTTGTCTTCGACGATCAGGACTCTATCGGCCACTGCCGCGCCTCACAGGGATCTTTATGATGAACTCGGTCCCTTTTCCGACTTCGCTGTTCATGTCGAGGACGCCGCCATGGGCGTGCACGATCTTCTGGGCCAGCGGAAGGCCGATCCCGGTTCCGGTTTTTTTCGTGGTGAAGAAGGGGACGAAGATTTTATCCTGCAGCTCCGGAGGAATCCCGGGCCCGTTGTCGCGAATGTGGATCCGGACGAACTCCTCCTCCTTCCCCGAATGGCCGGGGAGGATCATTTCGACCTGCCGGTTGAGCCGAACCGCGTCGGTGAAGTGCCGGGATGTCCCCACGAAGACGGTGACGGTTCCCTTTCCGTTGCAGGCGTCCGCCGCATTGGCCAGGATGTTCGTCAACGCCTGTTCCAGCAGGGCGGCATCCGCTTCCACCTTAAGACCACCGCCCACCGCTTTTTGCATCGAAAAATCCATTCCGGGGTGGAGGGCGACCATCCTCGCCATGACTCCATCAAGAAACGTACCCAACTGCACCTGCCCGAGATCCAATTCGGCGGGCCGCACGAAGTTCAGGCATTCCCTGATGATGAAATCCACCTTTTCGATCTCCCGGGACATCATATTGACCGAGGAGAGCAGTTTTTCGTTTCCCGATAAATGGGAACGCAGAATGCTGGCGTGAACACCGATGCTGGCGATCGGATTGCGGATCTCGTGCGCCAGGCCCGCCGCCATCTGGCCGAGCATCAGGAGCCGCTCCTTCAGGTCCTCGCTCTCCTCCGCCATCTCAACCTGCGTCAGGTCCTTGAAGAAGGCGCAGATTCCGTCCTTGCCTTCGACTTCCTTCAATACCGCGAGCGTGAACCCGAGACTTTGCCGTTCCCCGTCCCTCCCGGGCAATTCCGCCTCGACGCGGGTGGGCAGGTAATTCATCGTGAGGGCTTCGCTCAACACCCGGAAGAAAACGTTCTCTCCCGCCCGGGGATGGATGTTCTCCCCTTCCCGGAGGGAACAGCCTTCGAGGATCTTCGCCCCGATCGGATTGATGTAGGACACCGTCCCGTCCGCCCGGATCGCAACGATCCCGGCCCGGAAACTGGACAGGATGGCCCCCTCAATGTGGTTCATCCGAAATACCTCCCCCGGTACCGATTAAATTCTACGCGAGGGAGCCGGAAGGGGCAATCAGAAGGAGAAGGAAGCGGGGGGAGAGAAATCGGATTTCATACCACTCGTGGAGACCGCGCGGAGGGAGACGTAGTAGGTTGTCCCCCTCGATAGGGAGGGCGCCAGCAGCGTAAGATTGAATGACCTGTCCGCAGGCGCCACAACAGCGACCGCCTGGTCGGTCTGTCCGAAGGTAGCATCCTGGCTTACGTAGATCTCAAAATCTTGCAGGTCGGCAACAGGGTTCAAAGGGGTTCCATCCGTGAAAGAAGCCGGGGGATCCCAGCTCAATGTTTTCGCCGGCAGCGAAGGCTGAGGTTCCTGGTTGGATGATCCGGCGCCTCCCCCACCACCTCCGCATGCAGAAAGGAGGATTCCCAAGACTGCCAATAAAACCAGGATTTGTTTACGCAGGACCATCGTCGATTGCTCTCCTCTAACATAGCAATCGGCAATAAATATACCATTCTTTAGTATTATTATTTTTCAATAGGTTATACGGGATGGAGGATGGTTTTTATTACAATTCCGAAATGCCAATGTTAAATATGTCATTCCCCCGTCAAGGCGCTACGCGCAAATTAACAGGAGGTGAGGGAATTTTGCTTGCCGTCGTGCTGAACTCATCGGCACCAATGTCTGGCCCGGCCCCAGCAGGCCTCGGTCCATCGTCATAGTCCGTAGGCACGTTGGGGTGGGTCTGAGCCCGATCTATGGCAAGCGTAGCCGATGAAGTCAAATGGAGGTCACCAATCGATGAATTTATTAACCATGACGGCTGAGCGTTGACTACGTTGTTTGACACCGTGCCTGTCGCCCCGTCACGCGCCTGGATTGCCGCATCGGTGAGGTTATAACGTATGTCTACGCCGGAAGTCGCGGGGAATCGATACTCGATTGCATTGGGGTAGGTACCGCTGAGGATAACGGTGTTGTTCAACACCTTCGCACCAATAGAGTTGTTGATCGTTATTCCAACATCCCCTCCCTGGGAACTGCTGCGGTAAAAGAAATTATTTCGCACGATGCCCCGAAGGTGATCGTTTGTTTTGCTGGAATCGAGTCCGAGTGCTATGCCGTACTGCACGTTGAGGAACAGATTGGCCTCCACGATGGAATCACTGCTGCCGTTCCACATGAGTACTGCAGGCCCCGCAAGCTGCCCGGCCGGTGCCACGATGTTCCGGAAAAGGTTGTGTCGGACGATCCAGTTGGCGCCTTGGTGCACGTCAACTCCGTTGGTATAGTTCGACCGTGCCGTCGTTGTGTACTCCATGATCGAATATTCCACGACACCGTTGTTTACTCCTGCGGTGCCACTAGTACTCGCGCTTGATTTGATGAACTGCTGACCGGCGTCGATCAGATGAACGTTATAAATACGTGGTGCACTCGCTCCGTAATTTGGGTCAAGTGCGATCGGATGGTAGTAGACATCTCGTATGGTCAGGTTGGCGATCAGGACATTCTGTGCGTTCCCAATCCAAATACCGTGCTGCACGCCACCGTAGTTGGCATTTGCCATCCCTCGACCGACAAGTACCACGTCATCACATGAATTCGTCGCACCACGAATCGTTACATTGTTTACTCCACCGTCGATCCAGAGTGTCCCGGTAAGATTGTAGGTCCCCGGCTGAATGACAATTGTTGTGCCGGAAGTGATAGAAGCAGCGGCCGCCTGAAGTTCGCCAACGGTAGCAACCTGGACGACCGTTCCACTCGGAGGAGACAAGGCAGGTGCGTTACATGCCTTTGTCAAGGGTGGCGAGGTCGGAGATGGGGATGCCCCGGTCGTCACCGTGTAGGTGTCGCTCACTCCCCCGATAGTCAGCACAGTATTCACTGCCGTCGAGTAGGAGGGAGAGGAAGTCTGCCGTACTACCACGGTGTCGCTCAGGTTCACGGTCCCTGATGTCAACCACGATCCTGCCCCGTTAATCCGGTACTGTCCGCCATTACCACTGATGGAAATCGTCGTCGTGTTGTCGATCCCTGTAACCGTGATCGCGTTGGAGGTATAGATCGTCGAACTCGCCGCATTGGAAACGTCCGTGAAGGAGAAGGCGCCGGGGGTAGTGTCGGAACCCGCTACAAGATAAAGCTCCCATCTCGTCTCCTCTGCATACAACGACGCCGCAAGTGCAGCATTAAAAACTCCATTACGGTAGAAGCGCACATCGGCAACCGCGACATCTCCCGGTGCGTCTCCTTGATCGTTTCCCAAAAAGTACAGACCGCTGGTTGTCGGCCCAACATTGACACAACTGCTATAACTACCATTGAGTACCCCATCAATATAATAAGTGTTGGTTGCAGTGAACGTATTGTTTGATCCACTTGGTACTTGCACAAATAGAATATGGTGCCAACCACGATCAAATAACCCTGAATGATTCGTCTTGAAACCAGCATCCCCAAGCGTAGTTCCGTTCGTATTAAATGCAATATCATTCCCGGTGTCCAATGATGCTGCAAATCCGGACCACGGGCTATTATTATTACAAAAGCTGAGCAGGACAGAATCTGATCCCGGGTTATTTGTTATAAGCGTACGAAACCACAAGGAAACAGCCCATGGAACCCCCGGCTGAAGGAGACCCCCCATATCAATTCTGGCGTCATGTGGAACAAGATAGGCGCGATTTGTACCTCCACCGAAACCGTTGCCTCCCCCGACGGCGTGATTCCCAAACTCCGCATCAGACGCAACTGTTGGTGCCGCTGAATAAATTTCGCCTCGCAGTCCAAGTATTAAATCAACGATGGGTTGCCCTTGGGCCTCCCATATTGGGAACCATGCTATGAGTCCATTATACTGGATGGACCCTGTATTGATCCCTCCAAAAGTCCCTAGTGAAGGGCGCGTTGCGGGACCAGCGGCCTTCGCGTCTAACGAGGCAAGCGACACAATCACGGACAGCAATATATATTTAATGTGTCTCATCTTATTAGGCCGGTTTTACCGCAATCCGGTACACATCTCACGGATTGCTCGCTATCGTCCATGCTACGTTCGGACTCGTGCCCGTCGTTATCTGGAACTTTGGGCTGTGATTCATGGATGGCGCCACTGAATCCAACCCACCGGGCTTCGACAGTTGTTCAGATTGGATTTCGATGCCCATCGTTTCTCTGATTAACATATCATTCTCCTAATTGCGAAACACGAAGAAGAGTCGGGGTAGAAGGAGTGGGATCAGGGGGGGGCGTAATACCAATATTTACTTTGTACACATGAATGAGCGGCATCGACCAATTCCACCCATACGGTTGTGAAAGGTACAGGCGCTGCGTCGCGGGGTCGTATGCCGCCGAAGGGCGGTGATCTACATTTTCAATCGGGAAGGGGAAAGTTATGGCCCAAGTCGTATATGGCACAACTTGCCAAGGTTGCTTAGTTCCGTTTTTTACTGCGAGAAAATCATCCGCGTTGTATGCCCACATATAAAAAGTATATGGATAGGCGTGTGTACCTTTGTAGATTTGTATGGGGTCCCCGCAGGCCGACGCTTCTCCATAACAATGTACACCTAATCCGTGATGCCCGTAGTACAGAATCGTTTTTGTTCCTGGAGGCCACACCACGCCACCTATCCGGTCTGCCGCCTTCCACAGATGATCCGTCCCAGGATCCGCATAATCTCCTAAGGTCGGATGAATTGGATCGTAATATAGCATCGGTATTTGAGGAGTGGGTTCCTTTACCCCAAGATCGGAGGGATTGAACACAAAAGCAGATGGCCCACGGGAAGTTCGACCAATAATCGAATTACAGCAATCTCCCGTAAGCGCCCTTCCTCCGATGGCGGATTGCCAAGACGAAGGAACCGCAGTCATGTAGCCTGATTTATAGCCAGCTCCTATTCCGCTGAAATTCGCACCGACTTTCCACATGCCTGTAAAATCGCCGCTGGTAGATAAAGTCAGCCCGGAGGTAAAATGCTCCAATTCCTGCGAAGTATCTCCATCGTAGTAATTGAACACCGTTCCGATAAGTTTGTTTTGCACGGTGTCTATCCACAAACCCCCGATATTAACCTTTTGCGTTGTTTCTGCTGCCCCACCAGCCTTTATGTGCGTCCTGTGCCCCTCCATTATATCGTAAGCATTTTGCCGTACTGTTGCTGATGGGATGGAGTTTATATTTGATGAGTTGACCGGTGTAGGAATGTTAATCTCGCCAACGTATTGGACATTAATGTGGCTTGATATGAATAATGAATTATTGGCAGGGTTAAATGCAATCGCAGCACCGCTGTATGAAAAAGTATCATACTCGCTCCCTCCGTAACTTCCGGCTGGAACTTTGAACGCTCCGAGATAGGTAAGATCATTTGAATAAAGCAATTTATCTGCTGCGAAAGTGTTTAATGATAAAATACACCCTATGGATAAAATAAGTACAACGGATACAGTAATATTTATAATTTTTCTTCTTGTGAGTCTTGGCACCGGGATCGACAGTTCACCGGAAGATAGAACATAAGGTTGTGTCATATTCTCCTCGCCCACATTATTAATAACAATACAGTTCACAAAATTTGCCCATCTCCGAATGAATCGTTGAGCGACAAACTTCTCCCCCCGACGTGTACAGCAAAAGACATACCAGATTGATCAATTGAAATAACAATGTATTCGCGTGTCTCCATGCATTACCGGATTCAGTTATGAAACCGTTCTGACAATATCGTCATGTCTTACGTTGCTATATTATTCGTTTTATTTTTTTTTGCACCTGCTAATAGTGTTCGCATTATACCATTTGCGGTGAGAATTCAATCGAATTTACCCCCGTACCCCCGCTTGAATTCGTAGATGCAATATTCCATCTGAGCGATACCACAATCATTATGATAAAGTAAAATATTTCATATGATCCCAAGCTAAGGAACAATCCACAGACGAAATACCCGAAGCAAGCACCCTCCAATGCATTCACAATTGAAAGTATTTTACTCGCCCTCTGATCATCGAAACCATGAATTTCCATTGCTTTTCTCCTAATATTGCGCAAGTCCAGCCATGACAAAACAAATATGACTGCAAACGCCAAGCCTGCCAACACCCCGTTTTCAGCCGCAAGCTCTATTATGGAAGAATGAGCAACGCGGGGCGTTGAACTTGAATATTTTTCCCACGCCACTGTGAAGTTTCCAAGGCCTACACCGAGTAACGGGTGATCCTTACACATCCTAGAAGCCATCGTCCATGCTTCAATCCTCTGCTGAGCCGAAGATTCCTCTTCATATCGGGATATCGTGCTGGCACGATGTTTCATGTAATCTCCGCTCTGGTATATGAAGGCCATCACCAACCCGATCACCAATAGGACCGCATATATTTTTTTTGGTGTCCTAATAACCATATGAAGCGTTATCGCGGCTAATCCGACCAACCCCCCACGAGATCCTGTAAGGAACACACTATGCCAAGCAAATGGAATCAAGAGATACAAGGCAATTTTTATAAATTTGTTCCTGTTCTCCTGACCAAGATAATAGAAAAACGGAATTGCCATCACGAAGAGCATCGCAAGGGTATTTTCATCAGTATAATTCCCTGATCCTCCTGAAAAGGAAGGGCCAGTTAGACTCACCCCGCGTTGAAACATCTCACCACTAATGTATTGGTAATTCGCCCAATATGTGTAAAATCCAAACACTAACACCAACCCCCAAATCAAACGAGAAATTATTTTTAATTCGGTTATCAAAGGTTGTATCATAAAATACATTACAAATACGATACTGTATCTCCTAAGTAATAGATCGCTGTTCATATTATTTGATCCAAGTGTATTTGGCGGATATGCGCCGAAAAAATACGAACAAATAATCATGATCCATATAAATAAAACTAAGACATTCTGTTTTGATTTCCAAACAGATAGGGATATATTGCCAAGGAGCAAGTGAATAATTGAGGATGTAGCGATTGCCAGAACGATTACATAGGATGATCTAATGTCCTCGAATCCCCAAAACCATATATTCTGTGGAGATAATACGGACATTACGATATATGTAATTCCTCCTATCCAAGGCCAAAACAGGGTAGATATAAATACCAGTGCCATAATTCCAACTACAAAGATTTTTAGCATACCGATTTTTTGTCATCCCGTTTATTAATATTTATCTCGGTATTTATGTATTCCATTAGAGTCTCCCATCGGGTTTTCCACTCCATACTGCGTATTGATTTTATCTCCAGTATTTCCTCATGTAATACATTTTGTCTTTCTACAGCATATTTTATTGCCTCCGCTATACTATTGCTTTTATTTTCCGTAAAAACAACACCCCGATTAAAATATTCCCTAAGAACTCTTTTATCAGATAATATTAACGCCTTTTCCGCCGCAACTGCCTCGTAAGCTCCACAGACCATACAATTATCTTCAACGGTTAACACCAGCACAACATCAACTGATCTTAATAAGTTTTGATATTGCTCGTTTGGAACATATCCTGTAAGTATAATATTTTCTGGAATATTCATTTCTTTAATCTTTGGTTTCCCCGATATATAAATGCAGAAATCGTTACCTAACAAACGCGATGCCTCTAATACTTCCTCCCATGGTTCATCCTCGGAAAAAGTGCAAATAAATAACACATTGCTCTTGCCTTTCAGTGTTAATCTATTGAATTCATAATCAAAATGCGGTATTTTGTCAGGTAATACATATATGGTTTTATCGGTTATATCCTTTATGTCATTTTTATAATTATCATTTGTCACGACAATAATATCGCAACGATTCAATGAATATTTATTCATGTAATTCATAATAAACTTTCTGACTTTGCCTGGATGAATATATTGAGTATGCAAGTCTACTATAAGTTTATAACCAAATAGTTTTTTTGTAATAGAAGATAAAAAACAAAGCACTATCGATGGATTTTGTACAACCAATATAATCGGTTTCATTTTTAATAATATAAGCAATGTCTGTATAACAGCAACAATATACCTGATCGAAGCAAAATATTTTCTCCCTTCGAAAGCCGTAAATGTATAATAATCGGCTTTCATTTCTTTCGCCAAAATCCTGCTCCTAATGCTCGCGTCTTTTTCCCAAGCGACCCACAGGGTCTTTTGGATATTCACTTTCCTTTGTCCTTACATGTCTTACGGTGTTTCATTTCAAGTCGGCAATTCCGGCCATAATGTTTTCCATTTCTTTCAAGTTGGAGTTCCAGTCGTGATTCTTTCGAACATATTCGATGGCGCTCGCAGCCAGCCGTTCGCGAAACCCGCCATCGCGAAGAAGGAGTACCGCCTGTTCGGCAAACGACACGGGTGAATCGGCCAACAGGAAGTCCCTGCCATTAACCGAATCGAGACCATCCGCGGCGGCATTTGTCGAGATCACAGGCACACCACATGCCATTGCTTCCAGAACTTTATTCTGTATCCCTCTCGCAATTCGAATCGGGGCAACAAAAACCACGGCTTCATCCAGATAGCTCCCGGGATCCGGAACCCAGCCGGTTACCGTAACCCCTTGAACCTTGGATAAATCCCTGACTTTCCGCGTAGGCCTCTGCCCAACGATGAAAAACTCCGCCTCCGGTACTCTTTCCGTAATTAGCGGGAAAATATCATGAACAAAGTGGCAGACAGCGTCCTCGTTGGGCCAGTAATCCATCACTCCCGTGAACATCATTCTGCAACCGGAGCGGCGAACCTTGGCATTTTCGGGGATGGCTACCCCGTTGCAAACCGTCGTAACTGGAGCTCCTTTCAGGAATTTTTCAAATGCAATTTTTTCACGGCGTGAGGTGACAAATGCATGACGACAAAATTCCGCAATCTGCTTTTCATACCGCCTTAATAGATAGCCCTCCCGGAAGTAAATAAGACTTATCGGAAAAAGTGTGGACCGCGCATATTCGAACCATTTTTCCGAATCGACGTCGACGAAATCAATGACTTTAGGGATCCGTTCCCGATCTAATACATAGGGAGCCATCGAGGAACAGTAGATGAAAATCAAGTCGAAGGATTCTTGACGGAGCCTAAGTTCGACTTTTTCCTGCAACTCCTTCGAATAGTAATTCGGGAGAGTCAGTGGCGTCAAAGTTGGCAGATAAAAAAGCGACATTATCGTGCGTCGGATTCTATGAATTCTCCCGACGTCGATGCTGGTGCACAGATCCATAATCTCTTTCCAATGGCGCTCCTGGATAACCTCATCTGTCAAAGTGGCCAGAGAAACCGTGTGCCTTCCGGCCAGATAGCGAAGGATATTATAGGAGCGGATGCGATCTCCTCTGTCCGGCGGAAAGGGGAATCGCTGTGTCAGAAAGAGGATCCTCATCCTGACTATTGACACCCTTGATTTTGTTTGCCCGATACGTCCCTGTACAAGGATAGATATTCTTGAGCCATGCGTTTGGCTGAAAACCGCTCCTCGACCTTTTCGCGGGCCGACCTGCACATTATGCGGGCTTCCTCCCGATGATCGAGAACAAAGAGGATCGATTCCGCGAGCCTATCGGGGTCATCAACCGGAAACAGGAGTCCGGTCCGCATGTGCTCGACCATCTCCCTGCTCCCAGGAATATCCGAGGCAATAATTGGAATGCCCAATGCCGCAGCTTCCATGAGGCACCTGGGAATCCCTTCCAGTTGCGACGGAAGCACGAACATGTCGAACGTTTTCATCCAGGCCAGTGCATCCTCGCAATATCCGGTGAATCGCACCCGATCGGAAATTCCCAACTCTTCTGCAGTCATAATAAGGGATTGCCGTAACGGACCATCCCCAATAAGACAAAGCTGCAGGTCCTCTCTCTTCTCGCTGACCATTCGAAACGCCTTTAATAATACAGGGATATTCTTCCTCTCGATCAACTGTCCTACATACCCGATGGTAATCCATTCACCCGGCTTGTCCATCCGTTCGGTTACTTGATCCGCTTCATCCAGGTCCACACCGTTGGGGATATAGATGTTCCTTGCGCTTCTCATGCCGCACTTTTCGATATCTTCCCTCAACTCCGGCGAGAGAGGGCAGACACGATCGAGATAGCGCATGCACCTTCGATCCAGTGACTCGTACAACTTCAATTTCCAGTCGTTCTCTTCCTTGCTCCATCCATGCGGGGTGCTGATCACTTTCTTGCCTGCAAGTCTGGCCGCAAACAGACTGTACAAGTCCGACTTATACCCATGTGCGTGAAGGATATCGATTCCGTTCCGCCGGACCCATCCCGAAAACCGGAAAATCCCGGTAGGATTGAATCGCCCTCCTGTGGGGAAATCCAGTGCCTTCAGGTTTCGGGCACCTGCTGCATGTACGACAGCGGACGATTCTCCACGTATATCTACCAAATTAATGAGCGTGCAATCCACCTGCTGCGGATCCAGAGAGCGCATCAGCGCCAGAATCCACCTTTCAGCTCCATAGAGCCCGGTGCTTCCAATGATTTGGGCAACCCGGAGAGGAGCGGTCAACGGCATAAAATTTCTTCGTACAATTTTTCATATTCCCCATAAGTCCTCTCGAGACGAAACATGGATTCGAATCGAGTTTTTCCTGCGCTTCCCATCTTTTCCTCGAGGTCAGGGTAACTCAATACCTTCATGAGTGCTTCGCACACTGTCTCATTATCGCCGGTCGGCACCAGGTACCCCGTTTCTCCGTGGATCACGAGTTCGGGATTTCCACCAGTACGTGTTGCCACAACCGCGCGGCCCGCAGCCATCGCTTCCAGGATCGTCATCGACGCTGCCTCGGAAATTGAGGTAAGTGCGAACACATCGCACGCAGCGAGCAAGTCCGGGACATCTCGCCGGGGTCCGAGAAATATCACCTGCTCCCTTATTCCCAAGGCATCAGCAATCTGGTGCAGAGTCTCCAAATAACATACGTCTCCTCCACCGGCGATGAGCAATAATGCATCAGGGACTTTTTGAATAACACCCGCGAAGGCCTTGATCAATGTCTGAAAATCTTTAATCGGATCCATTCTACCGATGCTTAGTACGACTTTCTTGCCAATTCCTATTCCAAGTTTCTCACGGGAAACTCTCTTGTTCGGCAATTCCCTCCCACCGTCGCACGGAACACCGTTATAAATAACTTGTATCCTGGAGCCCGGCATTTTTTCAAATTCGATCAAGCTTCGGCGAGTGAAGTCAGATACCGCCGTGTACCCCGAGGTTGTCGTTCGCAAGATCTGGTTAAATACGACCCTTTTCAGACGCATACGATCGGGCTGATGACGTCCGTGCTCGGTAAATATCGTCTTCGGGACGGAAGATCCAAGGCAAGCGACAGCACTGTAGAAATACGGCGTATATTGGTGGGCATGGACCAAGTCGATTTTCAATTCACGGTAAAGGTCACGTAGATCCCAGAGAAGGTGATAATCAATCCCCGGTCGTCGGCTGAAAACCCGGACCGGGATTCCCTCTTGGATTAAATCCTTTCCAAAATCCCCAAGATCATCAAGGCAGCATACGGAGGTCCGGAATTTTCCCCCGTTGAAGTGCCTTGTAAGGTCGCATACTACCCGTTCTGTCCCGCCGATCACCAGACTATGGACTACCTGGAGGATATGGTAAGACCTGTGTAGAGCTCCGTTCATTGCCTCTTCTTGATCAGCCTAGCAGGGTTCCCGCCCACGATCGAGAACGGTTCTACGTCGCGAATCACAACACTCCCGGCCGCCACAATACTTTTCTCCCCGACATTCGCCATCACGATGCTGCTGTTGCCGAGCCACGAGTCTTTCCCGATCACAATCTTTTCCAGCTGTCCACCCTGCTCCCGAATCGGCATATTCAAATCTTCAGCATAATGTTGATGCCGTCCACTGATAATGTCGACATTGCTACCCAGCAGAACATCATCTTCGATGACACATTCCCCTATGGAACAGCGAGGACCTATATAGACCCTCCTGCCTATTTCCACGGCGGATTGGCTAATGATCGTTCCGAACTCGATGCATACATCCGGGCCACACCTCTGGAGGGTCATCCGATAAAACTCTTTTCGGAAATAATTACCGACGAATCCGGGGAAGAGACTTAAAAAATGGGAAGACATCTGGAAAGGCTGGTCGGTCTGAATAAATCGTTCCAGAATGCGGGTCAGCAGGTATAGAGGGAGAATCAGAAGGCGGCATATGCCGCTGAAGACCCCCTTAAGAAATTCTTTCATGGGCCACCTTCACGATCCAACGTTCGAGTTCATCGACCGTATCGCGATCGACGAATAATCGGTGCCAGAGCTCCAGGATAAGAAGAGCCCACAGGAGATGGCTCAGATCGATCTGCCATGCCGGCCCTTTTAAATGTCTGGTCCATAGATTCCGCAGGAAGGCCGGCTCGAAATATCCGCGATCGATCGTCCTCTTGTCAAACAACACCGCTTCCATCAGTGCCTGCAGCCTACCGCGGAACCAGGCCCCGACAGGAACTCCGAATCCCATCTTCGGCCGGTTCATCACTTTTCCCGGGATCATTCCAGCTACGGCCTCTCTCAGAAAAGCCTTTCCCGATCCATTCCGGATTTTCCATTCCGTCGGAAGGCTGCCAGCGAATTCCACAAGGCGATAATCGAGGAGAGGGGCGCGCACTTCCAGGGAATGCGCCATGCTCATCCGATCGACCTTCATTAGAATATCTTCAGGAAGATAGCTTACAAGGTCCACGTACTGTAACCGGCTCAAGGGATCCAATCCGGCGGCGCGTTTGAAAAATCCTTCCATGACGTCAGTCGAACTATGATCTCCCAGCCTTCGACGGAACGTTTCCGTGAAAAGGTTCTTCTTCAATCCGTCGTCAAAACAGAAAAAAGTATTACAGGCGGCGCGGGGAAGTTCGAGAGCCAGATTTTCGACCCGCGCGTAAGCCCGCAGAAATGGCGAAAAGATTGCTTTGACCCCTGAAGATAGAAGATTCAATAAAACCGGAGGCACCAGATTCCTGATCCGCTCCTCGGCCAGCGCAGATCGGTATCGATCGTATCCGGCAAAATTTTCATCCCCGCCGTCACCCGATAGCGCGACGGTGACATTCTTTCGCGTCATTTTGCAGAGGAGGAAGGTCGGCAATGCCGAGGAATCGCCAAAAGGTTCATCCAAGTAGTAAACGATGCGCGCCAGATCGCTTATGAAATCGGCTTCCAGTATATATTCGCTGTGTTCGGTCGCATATCGTTTGGACACCTCTCTGGCGTAGGGCAGTTCGTTGAACGATACTTCCCGGAATCCGATCGACGTCGTATTGACGGGACGATCCGACAGATTTGCCATCACGGCAACGACCGTGCTGGAATCGATCCCGCCGCTGAGAAAAGCCCCCAGAGGCACTTCGCTTTCCATCCGGATGGTCACGGCATCCTGCAGAATGTCGTGGAATTGTTCGAGCGCCATTGTCTTCTTCATGTCCGCATTTGCCTCGAACTTCGGTTCCCAGTATCGTTTCCTGTAGATTTCCCCTTCCTGGTATATGAGATAGGTAGCCGGCTCCAGCTTGAAAATGCCCCGGAAAATCGTATCGGGAGGCGGAACGTACAGGAACGAAAGGTAATCGCTGATACTTTCCGGGGCGACTTCTCTCGGTATGTCCGGGTTCGACAGAATCGCCTTCAACTCGGAGGAAAAAATAAAACTCCCGTTGTTGAGGCAGTAATACAGTGGTTTTTTCCCTAAACGATCTCTGGCCAAGACCAGTTTTTTCTTAATCGCATCCCATAAACCTATGGCGAACATCCCGTTCAGGTGTCCGAACATCGCTTCGCCGCATTCCTCGTAAAGATGAATGATAACCTCGGTGTCGGAATGCGACTTGAATTGATGGCCTTTCCGGACCAGTTCGTCCCGAAGCCCTCGATAATTGTAAATTTCTCCGTTGAAAACGATCCAAATCGACCCGTCTTCATTACATTGTGGTTGCTGACCCCCGGAGAGATCAATGATGCTGAGACGCCGGTGCCCGAATCCAACCGGGCCAGAAACGTATATACCCTCTTCATCTGGCCCGCGGTGTACCATGCATGAGCACATTTTCCGAACGGACTGCTCAATGGAATTTGTACTCGTCGGAGAACTGCTGAAAATCCCACAAATGCCGCACATAATTATCCTTCCAATTCCAAGTAACCGTCTATTTCATCGAATATGATACTAATTTTCAATTTACACCATCTGACATATTGACTTTTCTCGCTTATTCTTAAGCAATATCTTATATATTTCGACATAATTTTCCGCTGTTTCCCTAGGATCAAATTTGTTTTTTGCATAATTTCTTGCGTTGCCACCAAGTCTATTTCTTAATTCAATCGATTCGGCAACATTATTTAATGCAACAGCAAGTGACTCAACATCAGCCGCTGGAACCAACAGTCCAGTTATGTTATCCTCTATTAACGTCGGTATTCCACCCACTTTTGTTGTTACGATGCATTTTCCCAACAACATCGCCTCTATAATACTTCTCGGTCTTGCTTCAGAAAGCGATGGTAGAACAAAAACATCTGATTGTTTTAAGAACAAAATCGCATCGTCTCTGTGATCATAAATATTAATCATATCCTGCAAATGACAATCGATTATTTTTCTTTTGATTTCTTGAGGATATCCGGCGTCCTTCCAATTCCCGCCGATGATTAACAATTTGGACTTTATCTTCATTCGTTCGAAAGCCTCAATAAGGATATGAAGCCCTTTTCTTTCTACGAGTTGTCCTAAAAATATAAAGTAAATTGTATTACTTTCCTTATTAAAAGGGATAACAACATTATCAGTACACATTCTATCTACATTTATTAAGTCACCTACAATATTTACGCGGTCGCGAATTGGTGAATTCAACAAATTTACTGCCTGCGCCTCGCAATTTGCAAGATAACGGGAAATCCATCGAATAGAAAAATTATTTTTATCATAATCTCCTCCCGCTCTGGAGACAATTGGAATTCCTGTTATCTTTCCAGCCAAGGCCAAAGAAGGCCTCCACGATATATAATTAATATGAATTATATCTATCTTATATTTGTAAAGTATATGTATCCAATTAACTACATTCATTATAAATTCTGGAAGCGAGGCATACGATAAAGAAATATTTCTGCATTTTATGGTTTTACCCGATAAATTATCAATAATAATATTAAATTGGTTCGATATTTTCCCGGAAACGTAGAATTTTATATCAGGATCTTGACAATATCGTATTAAATCCAATACATCGTTTACTGCTCCCTTCCTAACGTCATCGCTATCCACATCAATCAATATATTCATGACACTCTCTTACCATATTAAGGCATTATATAACTTATTGATCATTACGCATTGACAAATAATCACTAATGAAATATCAAAATACGTTAATCCAATTTTTAATATATATTTTAATCATTAGTCAGTACATACACAATCGTTCCCTCTACTATCATAATGTATTAATTATCGTTTTCCCGAAGGATTGTCCTGTACTTATTAAATTCGTTGAACGCCAATTTATCCATGGTTGTTCGTTCTCCAAGAACTTGATACCCTTGTACTGACCATTCCATAAGAAAAAGAAGTAGGAATTGTGGATGTGTTTTTTTCTCCAGCCCCATTCTTTCAAGGAATAATTCTAGCCTTTCGTGAGCATGGCGGCAGACAGCATCCTCACGTTCCAGAAACAGACGGAACGCATGAGAATAGTCGGGACACCCAATTCGGCCCGCCATATATTCGAGGGCTGCAGATGTGATCAACCAATAATAGTCAAACATAGGTGCCCTATCTTCGGTCGCGCGTTCCCAATCAACCGCCGTCAATCCCTCAGGACGTTCAACGAAATTTCCGGGCCACAAATCATTATGAGAATCGACAGGGACAACTCCCGGGTGAGATCGAGAAAGACGATCCAGGAACCGGATCATGGATCCCACGGTCGCCAGGATATCTTCCTCTCCGGAATACAGTTTGGAAAACACCTTAAAGAGCGAGGAATAAAATGAAGAAAGAGGCCTCTTCTCCCCCTTGAACGAAGAAAAATATGTCCCATACCATTCGTCGAGGCGGTCGATCAACTTGCAGGCCTTGGCAATGTCCCTTTCCCGCGCCAAGTTGTTGAACACACAACGCAAGTTTTGTCCGTGGATGTATTCCTCGGTGAGGCAGATCCTCCCATCGACTTCGAATCGATCGTCGATCTCCGGGATATATCCGGATTTCCCCAATCGCTTCGAGATGCGTTTGATCGTTTCGTACTCCTTCTCCATGGTCCTCGCATATTCCGGATTGGCCGTCGTCTTTAGCAGTTTGCCCGAACCGCCGAGGATCGTTTCGCAGTTCGCCATCATCAATTTTCCGTTAGCATTGTGGAAAAACATAAAGTCATATTTCAAATCGTCTGGAAATTCTCCAGGGGCATGGGGTGACCTGTTTTGCTCCGAGGACACTATGATGAACCTTTCCTGGGCGCGCAACGCGAGTGGCAATAAAGAAATCATCCTCTCCCGCAATCCCCGTGGATTGGGAATGTGGCGCTTAGCAAAAACACGATAACAATGCTTTCCCCGTGCGTCGAAATAACAGGACTGAATGCCCTCATTCACGAACAGAATCTTCCGCACCGTCCCTTTCCTCCCCCGGAGCCACCTTATCACCGGGTTTATCACATATCCCAAAAGACGCCGGCGCGGGAAACGATATAATTCCGAATGCTTCTCTCCCTTTTCTCCAAATGGATGGAGAAAGAGCAGAAGATTTCTTTCGCTCCATTTCAGGCTTTCGTGCGATGTTTTATCGGATTGCGCCATCACAGTGAGAAGAACGGAAACCCTTCGGCTCATGCGTTCCGTATCAAAATAAAATGAATTTGATGAGGAGAACGACCGTGAGGGAAATTACTATCGCGGAGATTGCTTTCGCTCGTGCAATCGCGATGGATCGTTGTGGTTTAAAGTTCTGCGGCTTTCCAAAATCATGTTTGTGGGGTCGACACTCCACCCAAATTCCCGAGTGGTTCTGAAAATATGAATGCATGACACCGAAACACATCAGCATGACCAGCGGCCGTGTCAAAGTTTTTGATTCGAACAACTGCAAGTCCTTGAAACAGCCATCGAAGAAAAATCTGGCCTTCTGAAGGAAAAGTTCTCTTGATCCCTCCTCGGCATACTTTGCGGCAAACTCCAGGACGTTGCTTTTCCGGAGATCATGGACGATCCATGTTTCCGTCGGGTACTCGACGCGATCCAGACATTGACTGAAGGGAACCTCGTTTTTCAGCATCCAAGCAGCATAGTGAAGGAGACTCTCACGAGCGTAACAAAACATGAAATCCTGCTCGGCGAGATCGATCTTCAAGTCAAGATACTTCCCAAGGGACTGCAGAAACGCCGTGTAGGACCAACGGGCCTCGTGATCCATCAGGTTCAGATCGGCAATCTCATCGTCCGGATGGATGCATCGACGGATCAGTTCCTCGGAGAAATTCAGGTACTTTCGATCCTTCGTGGCGACAAATGCATCAATCAGTGCATTGATCGAATTCCCAGCCCCTCGGCCAGGGCCATGATAATCCACCTCCCTGGTCATGCTCGCCAGGCCGGTCTTTGCCCGGCTCAACAGCCTGAATGGCGTCCGCGATCCGTCCTCCATTGCCAGGACCCAGTTTCCAAGACCGATAACCATTTCTCTTGCCTGCATATTACCCGTCAGGTAATGGAAATACAGGAGGCCCGTCGTGTAGAGGTGTTCATTCGAGGGCCCTCCGCCATAACGTTTCAGTTTCTTGGTTTGCTTGGCTTTCTTGGAGTAGGTCCGGTGGGTCGCAGTGGCTGCATCCGTGTAATGGTCCGTGTGCCAGAAAAGTCCCCCGTTGAAAGCGGATTTGTCGGAATGCGTATGATAGATGTCGATGTCGATCACATGCGATGCAATGTCTCGCGCAAGCTGGAACCACTCCCTTGTCCCATTTCTCGCGTACTGAAGGATGGCACCGAAGATCGGATCGTACTGGTTGTTGTAATGCGAAACGGGTAGGAGCCCGCCTTTGTAGTATAGGGCCTCGTGATCTGCGTAGAGATCCCCGAAATTCCTCCAGCCGTATTCGTCGATGATCTCGCGGCGTGCGAAAAACGATGCGTTTCCAGAAATAACTCCAGACATAAGGGCTTGGTACTGATCGTTGTGGTCCCGCTCCTGAGGGGCCAGATATGGAAATACGCCCGTTTTCGAAATATATTCAGGATCGACTACTGGGATCAAAGGATCATGAATCCACTCGAGCCGCTTGCCGTCTTCATTTCGCCCCCCGTATGAGAGGAATACCGTATGTGTCTTTTGTTCTCCTCCCTGTAACTCATAAAGATCCTTACAACGTCCCGGGAAGAGTCCGATCGAGAGATCGTTGCTGTCCGCCTTAAGATTTTTCGGAAAATTTTGCCAGAACCCGGAGATTCCGGCGGACAGGCACCCATCTCGAGACTTAAGAGAGATGATTGGATTCGCACGACTCCCTTCAAATAATATAGTTTCTTTATCGTAAACTCGGTATCCGCAAAAAGAAGTTTGGACTTCTCCAAATCGATTCATATGATTTGTACTGTTCCAATTTGCTCCCCCGCTTGAGTCTTGGTAAATTTCCAGGGAGCCGGAACCCGATCGCTCCCATCGTGAATCGGTTTCTGCTTTCCACCAAACCTGGATGTCTTCCGTCAAGCCAATTCTGGTTTTTATTGAAAGATCCTTGAAAAATATTGATCCTCGATCTCCAAGGTCCCACATCCCTCCGCTATGTTTAGCTGCCTTGGGATTTCTGACGGTGAATTCCATTTTGACGAAATCATGGCCGGCGAAAAAAGAGAGACGGGATGAAAAATCGCAAACCCTATTACGTCCTTCTCTGTTTCTCGGAATAAAAACACCATCAAATCGGATCGTCGCCCTGATTGCACCTTTCGTTTCAATTTCAGTATTTTCAATGAGCGGTCCGTATTCGTTGCCTAATTCATCACGAAGCACGATTCGGGAACCTTCGATATCGATGGGAATGCAGTCCTGTCCGATTACTGCAGTAAAAGGATGCAATCGTTTCAAATCAAGGGTAAACAAGCATTTACCATTATTTACTTCAATGTGATCTCCCCTCTGGCAAACCAGGATTTCCCTATTATTATTTTGGATGGAGTGTTCTTTTTTTCTGACTTTGTAAATTTTCGAGCCGTTTTCCCCTATGGATACGAAAAAATCGAGTACCGCCCACTTGACACTCCCGTCTGTCCACCTTTCAAGTACGCTCGATTGCGTGGAAATTGATTGCCCTGAGTCGTCCTCTACTTCAATATCGCCTTGGATTTGAACGAAACCTCTCGGGAAAGGAACCCCCAGCGTGATTGGCTCTTGCTCCCTGAGAACGCCAAGTGTCTCCTTGAAAGTCAAGTTACATGCGATTTGAAAATCCTTCCTTATAATTGACTGCATCCGGTTTTCCACATCGAAAAATACAAGTCCAAGCGATTCATCTATGCCATTTCTTTTTGGATAAATTTTTTTCGTCCCATAATAATTCATTATATATTCTGGACATTTCCATTCTATTTCAAAGTGAGATGTATTTTCTGATCATGGGACCGAGTGAATATGTTAATGAAGCAGGAAGTTTCCTCCACACATTAATTGCAAGTTCTTTTGTTATATTTCTATTGTTAGATATGTTTAATACATTTAATTGCCTTTTATTATTCTTCGACAAACCAATTGTGATCAAGTAAAGTATATTCGGTATGGCACCCCACTGCTCTTTGAATTTGTATGTACCAGTCCCAGGGGTAGAACGTCCAAAATCAAATCTCTTATAACCATTTTCACAAGAATATTTCAGAAAATCCCAATAAAGGAGCATATTTGGACTCAACGCATTATACTTTCTTAATGATGAGGCCCAAGGAATGGACACTGTGTCACCACAGAACAAAATAAGTCCTGCGGCAACGGGTTGTTTCCCAAAGTAAACAACTCCAATGCGGGATCTATTTCCGTACTCCTCAAGTACAGAACGAAACCACTCTAGTGCATGTACTGGGGAACCAAGATCTCGCATGTTTTCGCAGAATACATTATAGAAATCGTTCAAGAGGTTTGTGCTTCCAATACGAAATTGCATGCCTTCCTTCTCTGGTTTCCGTATCTGGCTTCTTAGTTTTGATTTTAAGCCACCAAACATCAGGTCTGGGTCATCGGGGAGATTAAACATCATACGTACTTTCCAAGAAGATACATTTATCTCCGGGATCTGCATGTCGCAATACATGGCTGGGGCCCGGTCGGTCCTAAATTCTATTTTTTTTGCGCCTACCCTTTTACAAAGATCCACAGAAAAGTGGATTAATGCCGATTCAATCTCTGGACTATCGGCTTGAATACCCCCTAGGTCCGCATAAGGAAGCGAAACAAGCGTGTTTCCGAAAATGATATGCTTGATGTGGACCAAAGGAAGGACACCGAAAATTTCTATATTATTAGAATTAAAACTGTCTTCACGTGTTGCTATAATCCAATAACATTTATGTCCGTACACATTTTTAATACTTCGCATCCATGCGGAGAGATGATAGCAGGAGGATGATTCCTTTGAAAGAACATAGCTGTCCCACTGATCTGTCTCATTACATGACATCTCTCGAACAATAATTTCCCGAGAGTCCGAAGAGTTATTAATTCCCATAATATTCTAACGTGAATTCCTAAAAATCCTACTTGCGAGTCAAAAAGTTGCCGATCGTTCCGAACTGGAAGTCCGACATAAGCCTGTCTAATTTACTGAAGCAGCTCAATAGATTGTTGTAATGCCGGAATTTTGCCATGCGGGAAATGTTTCCGATGACCGGCTGGTTCGGATCGACTTCCCACGGGTGAATGTAAAACACAAACGGCATTCTGTCTTTCTTGTTGATATGTGCGAGTCCCATGCGTGTCGCCCCGTATGGCAAAAAGCGGAAATACCCTCCTCCGCCGATTGGAAGATTGATGCTCCCGATTGCAACTGTCGAAATTGGAAATTCCAGAAGATCCGCTGGAAAAGCCGACCATTTCTTTCGAACAGTTTCCCGGCAATCCTCTGAGCTTGATTTGATCGCAACAGCTTTCGGTTTGCATGATTTCAGATCCCACAGGAATGGCGACCGAGGCGCATCTGGTATCCCGTAATTATCGTGATGAATCGGAAACACGCTGGAGTCGTACCGGAATCCTTCCTCTCTGATGATCGACAACGCCCATAACGTCTCGCGCGTTATGGAATACGTCGGAGCCCGATAGCCCAATATCGCTTCTCCGATCAGGTCTTCCAGCAAGCTCTTGGACCTTTTTATATCTTCCCGAAATTCGGACGGCGTCTGGCCGTAAATGACCTTGTGCCAGTATCCGTGCGATGCAACCTCATGCCCCATGCGATGGATTGCCTTTACCAAATCCGGCGCTTTTTCTGCAACCCAACCCAGGATAAAAAATGTTGCCTTGATATCGTGTGCACTCAACAAATCAAGGATTTTTCTGGTGTTCTCCTCCACACGAATATCATATTGGCCCCATTGTCCAACCTTTATTACTTTACTGAACACGTGAACGTGAAAATAGTCCTCCACATCCACGGTTAGAAAGTTTCTAATACCGTCTGATGGATTTATCATTTTGAGAGGAAACCTGAGGACCACAACATTATTGTTACTAATAACTATAAATATTACATATGAACAATATTCAAAGTTTAAAAAATAAATATATAATATATGTTCTGTAATCTTCTTAATGTTACAACCATTATTTGGCTATTTTCCGCCCCTTGTCAAGGATATGTCGAATAATTCCACCTGCTGTTCCAAATTGCAATAAAATAAGTTTCGCTAGTACAGTCAATCTAAACCTTGTCATCTTGTTTCCATATGCTGCGTTAGCCATCCTGTATATATCTTTTGCCTCAGAAAACCGATTACCCCAGTAAAGACGATCTCCGTATGCACTTAACACTTTACAACGAAGACTTGAACGCACGATTGGGTCTGGCTGGAATTTATTAAGCGACGTCTCAAATTTCGACAGAGGCAACCGAAATGAATTACCACGACATTGGTTACCAAATAACGCCCGTGCATAGATCTGCACAATTGCTTCCATACAATGTCCTACGATGTGATAAAAATTACGTTTTTCAGCCTCTGCCATTATTCTCCAAGTAACGGTAATTTCATCTGCAATAATGCTCGCTATCTTTTCTCTAGCCAATATTGACTTCATACTTTTATCGTGTATCCGGTAATCAACCATAGCCTCTGCAAAATAACCTACTTTATATTGCATCGCAATTAATGCCCATACGTACGAATCGCCGCGATGTGGCATATCTTCAGGAAAGAAGGTTATCTCCTCGTAGCATTTTTTCCGAATCATTACCGAAGGGGCCAATAGCTCGAAATTATTGTCAACTATATCTTCGGCAAACTGGGGGCCATCCAGGATTTGATCTTTCTTGCCATACAACGAAGGGCTATATAATCCCATATCCTGGTCGCCCTCGATCATAAAACCCGGACAGAAAATATAGCCGACCTCTGGATGGGATTCCATCAGTTGGACGTACTTTTCAACTATATTTTCAGAACGAAGACGATCATCGGGCGAAAGAATCCAAACATATTTTCCCCTCGCCATTCCTATCCCTTTGTTATAGTTGCGTATGTTACCAAGATTTTCATTGTTAAGAATATATGATATGTTATGCTGTGGATGCGTAGAAACGATACTACTACTTATTTCCGCTGTATCATCGGGAGATTGATCGTCCAATATTAATATTTCTATATCCTTGAAGGATTGAGATATTATCGAATTTACGCACTCTATTAAATAATTGGCAAGCTTATAACAAGGAACAATAAAGGTTACCATTGGACTAAATAATATTTTTTCGTCTCTCAAATAAGAATCTCTTTGGCATCCTTCAATTTATTATTATTGATCACTGCTGAAAAACCACGTCCACCCAGTAGTTGGAACTGTTCCAGCCATTGCTGGGGAAATTGCTGGTTGAGCCGTAGGCATACACGCCGTTGACACCAGACACACCGTCCGCCAAGGCGTGCAGCGGCGGGCTGTCCATCCCCTTGCCTGCAAAGTAGTTCTGATCGTCGCTGTAGTGGCCCGTGTTGGTGTGGTAGGAAGCCACGTACACCGTGTTCGCGGTGATGGCCACCGGGGGGGAGAAGCCCACCTGCTGCCACCCGGAGGCGGTCTCGTTGGCGAACGTGGCCGTGGCCAGACGCGTGCCGGTGCTCGTCCACAGGTTGCCGACGTGGGTGCCGGTGTTGGTGCTCGCCTTGTAGAAGCGTATGCCGGTGATGTAGCCGGCCGTGTCGGAGCGGAACTTCACCCCCAGCTCCACCGCGCTGTCCGGACCGGAATCCACCGTCCCGGGTACCGTCGTCCCGGACCAGATTGTGCCCGACCCTGTAGGCGTTTCATTCGCTTCCAACGCAATTTGTTGATACACCGCCTTCGCGGCCTGATACCTGGCCTGCGCTGCACTCCGGTTGTTCACGAAGTAGGAACTCCAAGCCCCTCCCGGCGACGTCTTCTCCAACAGGTTATCCATCCACTGCACGTAGAACTGCGCATCGGCCGAGCTAACGCGTACAGGCTTATTTTCTACGGTAACGAACACTGCGGCGGTATGTACCTCGTGCCCGTTGCTTCCCATCCTGCGCGCTGCCAGCCAACCACTCTTTGTAAATTCCACCGTAGCACTCAAACTCTCAGAAGCACCTGGCGCAACTGTTGCCTGCCTACTCGCCACAACCACGCCGTTGCTCACGAGCTCAATCGTCCCGGTGAGATTCTGGTTTGCCGTCCACTCGATCGTTACCGGCACGCTCCCTCCGGCCGCCAACATGATCTCGTCACCCGGTAGAGCGGTATTGTTCACCGTCAAATTCAGAAATTCGTTATGCCCGTTCCGCGATATCACCGTTTTCCCTGCAGCTATGCCCTCGATCCAGTTGCGGTACGTCAGCTGTCCTCCCTCGATCTGAACATAGGTCAGAAGAGACCCCGGATCCGTATTGCCGCATGGATTATCCGTGCCAGCCGCAAGGCCGGGCCTGAAACCCGTGTTGAGCAAACGGTAGTAGGCATGAATTGCGGACTCGCTCCCATTTACATCTTCCTGTATGAAGTCGGCCGACCCCAGGGCAACTTCAACCGGGTATTCTATCGGGATACAGCAATTCAAGCTTTGCGGAATACCGTCATCCAGATATTGCATATGCGCAAACCCTGCGATGCCGTTCTGCTGATGCGCCCAGTTTAATATCGGATACGTGTACTCTTCCCATATTTGATGAGCCTCGGTAAGCCCGAGAGCCACAACGTGCCCCCCCAGTGCCTGATGAGGATATTGATAATAAACTGGATCCCAATGCCATTCCGCATCCCAATGCAATAACTGCCCGGGCGTTGAAACGGGGTCATCTTGCCCATTCACGCGCGGCAGGTCTTGCACGGGGTTTTGTACCTCGCCGTTGCCCATATCCGCCAGCAAGGTCATAACAGACAGATTATGGTTGCTCATCTTCGCCTTCATGCTCGATATCGGTTCCGGAGGACCACCGCAACTCCGATGAACATGTATATCGCCTGTATACCAGCCGAACGGCTCCGGACCCGTTGACACCGCTTCCGTAAATTCAACCTGATATGCTCCGTTTGCCGCATAGAAACGGGCATACAGCACGCCCTTGACGGTTTTCATCGTAAAGGGGACGGCATTCCCATTATTCATAACCCGCGACACGGTTTTACCGTGTTCCACTGGAACCATGGCCACCAAGCCATTGGCACCCTGGGCAACATTTATGGAAAAACTCAACGTATTCCCGTTCCAGAACAGCGAGTCGAATGTCGATGCGTTGCGCCCATCCAGCCACTCCAGTATCTGGCGGGCGGAGATTACAGGAATTCCACGGGCAATTGCAGATTGGACAACCGCGTCCGATACGCTGGATGCGGGGTAATCGGTGTGCGCATTCACCGTAAAGACACCGTAGTACCCTTCAGGGCCTACGGCTTTGTCAAGCAGCGTATCGATCGTATAGGGGTATGTCTGACCTGACTCGTCGGTCATCTGCGTGGTGGCCTGATACACATCGATCAGGTTGCCATTGGAGTCAGCAAACCGCATGGGCATGCCGGACCCGGTGAAAAATCCGGGGCGATCAGCCACCCAGGAAGGCGGGTAATAATAGTAGTTCGTATCGAAGCCTATCCCATGTGCCGCCTCAACCATTGGCTGGGTTGCATAATCGCTCCAGGATATACAGTGCGTCCGGTTTGTTACAGGCGAAGGAAGGCTATGGTACTTTGAACTCCATGCACCGAGTTGGTCAGCATAAAAGGACTCTAATAAGGATGGAGTCCAGTCCGCGCAGTCGGTTTGGACATGCAGTGCCACCTCGAATCCGGCGGAGTTATAAGAAGATGCCTCTCCGTCGGTGAGATCGGTGTCGGTATAGACATACGATGTGCCTCGTACGCATTCCCAGTTCTCTACGGAACAGCCTGGGGGGCTTATCGACATATAAGAATCAAACCGCTCCGCAGTCGCCCGATTTCCGAAAGCATGATCATCGCCGGTCATGACAACGGCCGCATTGAGGTTTCGAGGCAAGTACCAGAACCGGGGCAGTGGTTTTTTTCCGAAGTTCATCTGGATAATCAGGTTCGCCAGCAGGCGCTGCTGTTCATCTGCCTGGGGAATCGCGACCTTGTTCAGATCGATCCAGTCAGGCTGCGGGTCGAACGTTGCGTCGCCGTAGAACAGGTCATCGGAACGGATCACTGAAATGCCATCCCTATCCTGACCCGCCCAGGCCGGATTCCCCTGCCGCGTGTACACGACAGATCGAGCCAGGTCATAGGCAAACGCAGCCGCCCGACCTCCGTTCGCGCCAACGTTTTTCAATGTGACTGCCGGGTTAGCAGTTGCAGTGTTTGCATTGGAATACAGCGTCGCCAATCTCGTGGCTCCGCTGAGCGTATAGAGGTCGGCCGTTCCGTGAAACTGTATACTCTGGTTGACGATGCCAACGCCCGGACCACCGGATGTGTCGACGAGAAGATATGCATTTGACAACGTCGGCGCTTGAGCGGTCAGTCCGAGGAGGCTGGCAAGCTTTTTATCGGGACGCATGGCGATCAGATTCCCGCCGGCGTTAACCCAATCGCTCAACATCGTGACCTCCCCCGGGGTCAGCGTCATTTCGCCAAGAATCGCGACATCGTAATACGTGAGCATCGTATACGACAGCGAGGAAATATCTCGCTCTTCAAATGCATTGAAACCTTCATTCCGAAGGATCTCGGCATAATATCCGGTAAAGGGATTCGAAGCGGAAGAGATGATCAGGATCGGTTTCTGTTGCGCTCCGCCGATGGCGATGCTCAACGCCTTGGTCGTGGTTTGTGTTGGATTCCTGGAATCGGTTACCCGAACCGTGAAGTTGAAGGTGCCGGCGACCGTCGGCGTCCCGGAGATGATACCCGTACCGCCGTTGAGCGACAGACCCGTCGGCAGCGAGCCGTTAACGATCGACCAGGTGTACGGCAACGTTCCGCCGGTGGCCGCCAGAGTGGCCGAGTACGAGACATTCAGCGTCCCGCCGGGAAAGGACGACGTCGTGATCGAAAGCGGGGACGCCTGCACGGTCAGGCCCGTGCTCCCGGGTACACCGCTCAACGTCGCCGTGATGGTGGCGCTGCCGGCAGTGACGGCCGTGGCCAAGCCACCACTGGTGATGCCGGCCACGCCCGTGCTCGAGGAAGACCACGCCGCCTGGCTGGTCAGGTTCTGCGTGCTACTGTCGGAATAGGTCCCGGTGGCGGTGTATTGCAGCGTAGCTCCCACGGTAATCGTCTGGTTGACCGGTGTCACGGCAATCGAGGACAGCGTCACGGGTGGAGGCGCGGTCGCGCTCAACACCACGTCCACCCAGTAGTTGGAACCTTTCCAACCATTATTGGGAAAATTACTGGTGGAGCCGTAGGCGAATACGCCGTTGACGCCGGACACCCCGTCGGCCAGGGCATGCAGCGGCAGGCTGTCCATCCCCTTCCCTGTGAAATAGTTCAGGTCGCAGCTGTAGTGGCCTGCGTTGGTGTGATAGGAAGCCACATACACCGTGTTCGCAGCGATCGCCACCGGGGTGGAGAAGCTCACCTGTTGCCAGCCGGAGGCGGTCTCGTTGGCGAACGTGGCCGTAGCCAGACGCGTGCCGGTGCTCGTCCACAGGTTGCCGACGTGGGTCCCGGTGTTGGCGCTCGCCTTGTAGAAGCGGATGCCGGTGATGTAGCCCGCAGTGTCAGAGCGGAACTTCACCCCCAACTCCACCGGGCTGTCGTCCGGACCGGAATCCACCGTCCCGGGAACCGTCCCGGGCCAGATGGTGAAGTTCGACTGAGAGCTGACAACAATGCTCAATGCTTTGGTCGTTGTTTGCGCGGGATTGCCAGAATCGGTTACCCGTGCCGTGAAGTTGAAGGTACCGGCGACCGTCGGCATCCCGGAGATGATACCCGTACCGCCGTTGAGCGACAGACCCGTCGGTAGCGAGCCGATGACGATCGACCAAGTGTACGGCAACGTTCCGCCGGATGCCGCCAGCGTAGCCGAGTACGAGACATTCAGCGTCCCGCCGGGAAGGGACGACGTCGTGATCGAAAGCGGGGCCGCCTGCACGCTCAGGCCCGTGCTCCCGGTGACACCGCTCAACGTCGCCCTGATGGTGGCGCTGCCGGCAGTGACGGCCGTGGCCAAGCCACCACTGGTGATGCCGGCCACGCCCGTGCTCGAAGAGGCCCACGCCGCCTGGCTGGTCAGGTTTTGCGTGCTGCTGTCGGAATAGGTCCCGGTGGCGGTGTACTGCTGCGTAGCTCCCACGGTAATTATCTGGTTGACCGGTGTCACTGCAATGGAAGACAACGTCGGAGGTGGCGTCGAAACGGCGATGCTCAACGCCTTGGTCGTGGTTTGCGCGGGAATCCTGGAATCGGTTACCCGTACCGTGAAGTTGAATGTGCCGGCGACCGTGGGCGTCCCGGAGATGACGCCCGTCCCGCTGGCGAGCGACAGACCCGTCGGCAGCGAGTCGCTAGAGATCGACCAGGTGTACGGCGACGTTCCGCCGGTGGCCGTCAGCGTGGACGAGTACGAGACGTTCAGCGTGCCGCCGGGAAGGGACGATGTCGTGATCGAAAGCGGGGCCGGCTGTACGGTCAGGCCCGTGTTCCCGGTGACGCCACTCAACGTCGCCGTGATGGTGGCGATGCCGGCAGAAACGCCCGTGGCGAGGCCCGCGCTGGTGATGCTGGCCACGCCCGTGCTCGAGGAAGCCCACGTCGCCTGACTGGTCAGGTTCTGCGTGCTGCCGTCGGAATAGGTCCCGGTGGCGGTGTACTGCTGCGTGGCTCCCACGGCAATTGTCTGGTTGACAGGATTCACTGCGATCGAGGACAACGTCACGGGCGGAGGCGCGGTCGTGCTCAACACCACGTCCACCCAGTAGTTGGATTCGCGCCAGCCATTGCTAGGGAAGTTACTGCCGGAGCCGTAGGCGTACACGCCATTGACGCCGGACGCACCGTCCGCTAGAGCATGCAGCGGCGGGCTGTCCATCCCCTTGCCTGCAAAGTAGTTCTGATCGTCGCTGTAGTGGCCCGTGTTGGTGTGGTAGGAAGCCACGTACACCGTGTTCGCGGTGATGGCCACCGGGGGGGAGAAGCCCACCTGCTGCCACCCGGAGGATGTCTCGTTGGCGAACGTGGCCGTGGCCAGACGCGTGCCCGTGCTCGTCCACAGGTTGCCGACGTGGGTGCCGGTGTTTGTGCTTGCCTTGTAAAAGCGTATGCCAGTGATGTAGCCGGCCGTGTCGGAGCGGAACTTCACCCCCAGTTCCACCGCGCTGTCCGGACCGGAATCCACCGTCCCGGGAACCGTCCCGCCCCAGATGGTAACATCCGCACTAATCGCTTTTGACGGAGACAGCGTGGTTACGGCTACCACAATGAAGAATAGTGCCGAAATTAGTGAGAACCTATTACACATAAGATTCTTCATTTCACTGCCTCCGCAACTTGAAACTGCGTATAAAACAATCATTTACTATTTTCCGCAAAATTCATACCGGTATAAATGTACACTGTAACTACAGGATATTGCTCATCTTATTCAACCGATGTGGGGGATGTTGGAAAAACATGGCAGGAATAGGGCGCAAAACAGTAAATATAGATCAATTTAGTGAAAATCTTTCCTTATGGTCAGCAAACCTTACGAAATGATTTTTCTTAATACTCTTGCGGGACTTCCAACCGCAATAACACCTGCTTCGATATTTGAAATCACGTTGGAACCGAGCCCCACAAGGGTTCCGGCGCCAATTGTGACGTTCTCACGCACTTTCGTTCCCGATCCGATGTAACAACTCGAACCGATATTGACGGATCCGGAAATGGATATATTTGATCCGAAGCAGCAATAATCATCGATTACGCTGTCATGCGACACAACGGTATTCGGTAAAAAGATACAATGATTTCCGATCTTGACTCCGCAAGTTATGACGACATTCGGCATGATGATCGTGTTGTATCCAATTACGGTATCTGGAGAGATAGCGACGGATGGATGAATAATCGTGGCAAATCGGGATTTTTCTATACCTAAACCATTTATGATGTCTTTGCGTCCAAGGTAGCTAACAGGACTCCCTGGGACGGCAAGAACAAATGCATCCGGTAATTCCTTCAGGATTTCTCTCCCGCCCAAAACTTTTTTCCCGCAGCAAGATTGTCCACGTTTTGATGGGTCGTCATCGATAAAACCGGCAATATCCCATTCCTCCCGTCTCCCGTTGATCGCAAAAACGGACATAACGGACTCTCTCGCGTTCCCTCCGAACGGGAATAGCAGGAGTTTCTTAAGCATGCGTTTTCACCCTTTTCGCAACTTCGTCGATTTCCTCTACTTTCATCCCATTGAATAGCGGCAGGAGGATCACGGAATCTCTCGCTTTTTGAGAGTTCGTCAGGGAGACGATCGAGGCGTATGCAGGTTCCTGGTGCGCATTCATGATCCCCCTGCGCGTTGATACTCCCGAATCGAGCAGGCACTGCATGAGGTTGTCCCGATCCACAGGCGAATCCTCCCGTATGCGAACCGGAAAGCTCTGCCAGTTTGTTTTGCAATACGCGGGTTCACGAGGCAGTTCCAGCCAGGATACGCCTTTCAATTTTTCCTGGTACCGGGAGGCGATCCTTCTACGCTCCTCGAGGAAGCCGGGCAATTTCTTGAGTTGCTCGATCCCGATGGCTGCCTGAACATCCGTCATTCTGTAATTGAACCCGGTTGTGGCATATTCCTCGAAGATCACCTTGTTCGCTCGATGTCTCACCGTATCGGGGATGGACATTCCGTGTTGTCTGAGAAGGCGGAACTTCCTGTCATAATCAGGTTTTCTCGTTGTGATCATCCCACCGTCGCCCGTCGCGACAATCTTCCGTGGATGGAAAGAAAAACAGGCGATATCCCCGTGGGGTTTCCCGATTTTCTCCCAGATCCCCGCAATATTTATCTCGCTCCCCGCCGCGCATGCCGCGTCTTCGATGACCGGAAGATTGAATTTCCCGGCAAGGGCAAGTATGGCAGTCAGATCACATGGCAATCCCATTTGATGGACCGGCAGGATCGCAGCCACCCGCCCAATCGAAGGAATCGTCGCCGATACTCCTGCATCGATGAACTTCTTCAATGGAGATTCGCCGATCAATAATCCGGACACGTCCCGATAATAAAGTTCTCCGTCATGGATCTCGCACTCTTCTTGTAAAACCCGCTTAAGATCTTCCGGAGACATATTGTATGTGCCCGAATCGATATCGACGAAAACCGGCTCGGCCAGGCAATACCGTACCGAGTTTGCCGTTGCGATATACGAATGGCTCACCGTGAGGACGACATCTCCCGGTCTCACGCCGGCTACCAGAAGTGCGAGGTGCAAGGCGGTCGTACAACTTGAGACGGCGCAGGCATGCGGCGCCCCGACGTACGCGGCGAAAGCCTCCTCGAATTGCTTGACCTTGGGGCCCTGGGTCAGCCACCCGGAAAGGATCACTTCCCTTGCCGCCGCGGCTTCTTCTTCCCCGAGTCGTGGTTTGGCGATCGGTATCATGCTTGCTGGAGGTCCGCTATACGACCGCAGGATTGCGGGCTATGACTTCTTTACGCCATTTATAAAGGCTCCTTAACCCCTCTTCCACGGTTACCTTCGCCTTGAAACCCAGAAGGTTCTCAGCCTTTTTCGTATCCGCCAATCGTCTCGGTACGGGGTTCACCGATCGTTCTGGAAAGAACCCCGGCTCAAGGGTAGACCCCGTAACCTTGAGCAAGGTTCGGAGAAGTTCCAGGAGGCTGGTCTCGGTCCCGCTTGCGACATTGAATACCTCATCCGTGACGTCCGATTCCATCGCCAGGAGATTGGCGTCCGTAATATCCTCGATATTGATAAGATCCATGGTTTGGGAGCCGTCCCCGAAGATCAGGGGAGGCTCTCCGGCGTCGATCCGGTCAAACCAGCGAACGAGGACTTCCGTGTACTTGCCGTCAATGTCCATCCGGGGTCCATAGACATTGAAGTAGCGGAGGCCGACATACTTGAGACCGTACATTTCCGCGAAGGACCGGACCATGCCTTCCCCCGCGATTTTCGCAGCCCCGTAATAGGTTCGATTATTGTAAGGATGGTGCTTCTCGTCGGTTGGAAAGGACTCGGCAAGCCCGTAAACAGACGCCGACGAAGCATACAGCAACTTTCCCACTTTCTTCTCGACCGCCGTCTGCAGCACGTTGTGGGTCCCGACCAGCATCACCTCCATGGCTTCGCGGGGATTTTCCGCACACGCGGTAATCCGGATGGCGGCCATATGAAAGATGCCATCCATGCCGGTAGCCAGATCCCCGAGCAGTTCCAGGTTTCTGATATCGCCTTTCACGAGCGTGGCCCGGGGATCCTTTAGCGTTTCCTCGATATTGCGCATGTTTCCGCGCACGAAATTATCGAGCAGAACCACTTTGGATGCCCCTCCGGCAAGAAGCCGGTCTGCGATGTGGGACCCCATCAAGCCGGCACCACCGGTTATTAAAAATCTGTTCCCGTTGATCTTCATGGTCTCCCCTTATAAAGTCTCATGTCGTGGAAATAGTCATTCCTACAGCCTTGAATGCCTCGCGCACTCCTTTGGCGACGGTGCCCTGCTGAGTCGAAGTCAATTCGGGAAACATCGGAAGGGAAAGCGTTTCGTTCGCGACGGATTCCGAGTGAGGAAAATCCCCTGCCTTGTATCCGAGATCCGCATGGGCCGGCTGCAGGTGAACCGGGTTTGGATAGTGGATCCCGTTTTGAACTCCTTGCGCCGTCAATGCCTGCTGGAACTTGTCCCGCTGGGGAACACGGATAGCGTAGATGTGGTACACATGACGGTTTCCAGGCATCTCGTAGGGAAGTTTGGCGCCTGTGCCGGAAAGAAGATCGTTGTACCGCACCGCGCAGGCCCGACGTGCCTCGGTCCACGCTTCCAGGTGCCGCAGCTTGACTCGAAGGATGGCTCCCTGCATTCCTTCCATGCGATAGTTGTATCCCTTCAAGACGTGGGAGTATTTGCTTTCCGCTCCCCAATCGCGCAACATGCGGATGGTCTTTTCATGCTTCCGGTCGTTCGTGATGACCATCCCCCCCTCGCCATATGCGCCGAGGTTCTTTCCGGGATAAAAACTGAAGCAGCCCAAGTCGCCGATGCTGCCCACCCGATGCCCCTTGTATTCCGCCCCATGGGCTTGGCAGGCATCCTCGATCACGATCAATCCGCGTCTCCGGGCGATCTCCATGATCGGATCCATATCGGCGGACTGGCCGTGAATGTGCACGGGCAGGATCGCCTTTGTGCGGGGGGTGATGGCCGCCTCGATCCGGCTGACGTCCATTGTCCAGGTCCGCGGTTCGACATCGACGAAAACCGGTTTCGCTCCTGTGTATCCAATGGCTGCGACCGTTGCCACGAAGGTGAATGGAACCGTGATCACTTCGTCGCCTGGACCGACACCGGCGGAAAGCAGCGCAAGATGAAGGGCGCTCGTGCCGGAATTGACGGCAATGCCCGCGTCGGCGTTGTGATAGGCGGCGAACTCCTTCTCAAAGGCTGCGACTTCTCCACCCAGGACAAAGGCGCAACTCTCCAGTACATTGTTGATGGCCGGTTGAATCTCCGACTTGATCGATCGATACTGCGCCTTCAGGTCCATGAACGGAACGGGTTTCGGACCTCCGACATCGGCTGCGGGTCCTTTATCGATATTGCGCACGAAGCGGGCCGGAACCCCAGCGACGACCGCATTTGCGGGAACGTCCTTCGTGACGACGCTGCCGGCGCCGACAATGGCGTTTTCACCGATCGTGACGCCGCAAAGAACCGTTGTACTCGTGCCGATGGAAGCCCCTTTCTTCACCAGGGTTGGAATACATACCCAATCCGCCTCGGTTTGCGGACGCCCGTTTGCGGTGGCGCGCGGGTACTTGTCGTTGATGAAAGAGACGTTGTGACCGACGAATACGTCATCCTCTATCGTGACGCCTTCACAGATAAACGTGTGGGTCGAAACCTTGACGTTCCTGCCGATCCTTGCATTCTTCTGGATTTCCACAAAAGCGCCGACTCTCGAGTTGTCGCCGACTTCGCATCCGTAGAGGTTGATAAAATCCCCCAATCGGACGTTCTCGCCAAGCGTCACGTTCCGGAGGCTCTGCTTGGGATTCTCGCTCACAGTTTAATCTCCTTTCCCCGACCTTTGATGGACTTCTCCGAGGCTTCCAATATCTTCACGACGTTCAGGCCGCTGGTTCCATCCGTGAGGGATCGCCGCCCTGTTTGGATGCATTCCACATATTCGGCGACCATCAGGCGCAATGCCTCGGACGTATCCAATCGCGGCGCCCACATGTCGCCAAGGCGGTAGGAGATGCGGGCATCTTGGACGCCTTCCGGCGTGCTGACATCGATCCCCCGATCATAGACCTTTACTTTCTCGCTCGACTCCATATCGTCATAGACAATCGTTTTCTTCTTTCCCCCGATCAGCATAGTGCGTACCTTGACAGGCGAGAGCCAATTATTGTGGAAGTGCGCGATCAGGCCGCTGTCGAAGTACACCGTAAGGTGGGCCACATCCTCAAGACCGGTGCCCACGTGGCAGGCGCCGTTGGCACAGACGCTGACCGGCTTTTCCTTGACGAGATGCTCCATGATGGCGATGTCGTGCGGGGCCAGATCCCAGAGCACATTCACGTCATGCTGGATCAGCCCGAGATTGATTCGTACCGAATCGAAGTAAAAGAGGTCGCCTAAATCCCCTTGACCCATGATTTCCTTTATCTTCCGGACCGCGCCCGTATAGATGAAGGTATGATCGACCATGTACGTACGCTTGTGCTTTTCTGCGATTTCAATCAGTTTTTCCGCTTCTGATGCCGAATTGGTGGCCGGCTTTTCCAGAAGAACATGTTTCCCGCTCTCCAATGCTTTGCGAGCCAACTTGTAGTGTGTCGCCACCGGCGTTGAGATGACAACGGCATCGATGGAAGGATCTTTCAAGACTGCTTCATAGTCGGTCGTAATATTGATGGATGGGTGCTTTGATTTCGCCAGCGCGAGGCGTTGCGGGTTCGTATCGCAGCAGGATACTACACAGGCATCTTTCATCTCTTGAATATTGCGAACAAGATTCGGGCCCCAGTAACCGAACCCAACCACAGCGATGTTAATCATGTACCCGCACCTCCTTCGAGAAATTGTTTTGATGATCGACGCCCTCGTTCGGCATGAACCATTCCCCTGGTTCGTGGAAAACCCCGAAGTGTGTATTGAGGAGATCGTGCCGGACGTGAAATATTTTCCCTGCTTGCGCACAGTAGAGACGTTCGAATTTTTCGTCCCTGACAAGCACATAGATTGTATATGATTCGGATACCAACTTGAGCGGAGGAGTCAGCAATTCGATGACAAAATCATTTGAACCCGAGGGTATAGTAATTCCATCCATAACAGTATTGAAGTTACAGCACGCCACATTGTCTGAGCGGATAAAAGAAACAAGAACGTTTGGATTAGTAACAGTCCGGCGAACGTCGAATTCGAGACGAACCTTCATCCTTTCTCCATGATTGAAAAGATTAACATTATTCCCATTCTCATCAAATGTATCCATTTCCTTGAGGTAAATATCCCACTTTGACACATCGGTGCCTATGGAACTTCGTGCCCAGGACAATGGGCTAACTTTGCTATCCTCCTCATACATCTGTATTGCGGCCGAAGGAGGTCCATCAAATTTCATCTTCCCCTCCGACAATAAAATGACCCTGCTGCACATCGACTTTACGGCGAACATATTATGCGATACGAGAAGAATGGTCGCGTCGCTTTTCCGCAACTCCTCTGTGTACGCCAAGCATTTTCGCTGGAATTGGATATCGCCGACAGAGAGAACCTCATCCAGCAATAGGATTTCCGGTTTCAAATGGGCGGAAACGGCAAAGGCCAGTCGTACATACATTCCGCTGGAGTAGTGCTTCACGGGTGTATCTATGAATTCCCCGACCTCGGCAAAATCCACAATCGCGTCGAATTTGCGGCGAATCTGGTCTCTTGTCAGCCCAATGATCGCTCCGTTGAGATAGATATTTTCTCTCCCGGTGAGTTCCTGGTGAAAACCGGTACCCACTTCCAGGAGGGAGCCCACTCTGCCGAAAAGCTCTGCCCGTCCAAGGGTCGGTTGCGTGATCCGGGAGAGGATCTTCAGCAATGTGCTTTTCCCGGCCCCATTGTGACCGATGATTCCGACCATTTGCCCCCGCTCGACCTCGAAGGTAACGTCTTTCAACGCCCAGAAGGAGTGTGGATTTTCTTTCCTACGGAAGATGGACTTCAACCCATCCATAATCGTGTCACGAAGGGTATCGTTACGAAAATTTCCCCCTGCGACTTGGTATTCTTTCGATAGTTTTTCCACTCTGATTGCAGTGTTGCTCATAAAATGCTCCATCTCTTCAGGTTATTCGGTGTATGAAATTTCCCCATTAAATAATGTCGGCGAAATCCTGTTCCATCCTCTTGAAATAAAGAAGCCCGGCGATCAGCATTACCGTCATAACCGCCGAGCTAACTACAATAATCAGGAAATCAGGTCGTTCGGAGCCCAGCATGGACCATCGAAAACCTTCGATCACCCCGACCATCGGGTTCAGGCTATAGAGCAGGCGCCATTTCTCCGGAATCATGCTCACCGGATAGGCGATCGGAGACGCGTACATCCAGGCCTGGACCAGGAATGGGATCGTATGCCCTACATCCCTGTACTTCACATTGAGAGCCGATGCCCAAAGTCCTACCGCCAACGCGGTCAAAAGAGCGAGAACGATGAACAACGGCAGAATCAGCAGGCCCAAGGTGGGTATGATTCCATACCACATCATCAATGCCACCATGACCAGGAATGAAAAGAATAAATCCACAACCGGAGAAACCGACGCCGCAAGTGGAATCAAAAGACGGGGGAAATAGATCTTGGTGATCAAGTTGCGTTCTCCCACGAGACTGGTTCCACTGCGGGAAAGGGCTTGGGAGAAATAATTCCATGGCAGTAATGCGGCAAATGCGAAAACGGGATACGGCTTCCCGTCCGAAGGTATGTTTGCCAGCTTGCCGAAGATGATCGCGAAGATCGCCATGGTGAGCAGCGGTTGCAAAACGGCCCAACTGATTCCGATCACCGTTTGTTTATAGCGAACCAGGACATCTCTCCAGACTAAAAAATATAGCAACTCTCTGTAGCTCCATATTTCGTTCAGATCCAGTTCAAATAACCTCTTGCGAGGTTGGATGACGGTAGAAGGTTTTCTCAATGGGTTTCCTGCCGTCAGCTCCATGTCCTTCACCGCGAAACAACCTTTCCGATTTTTTTCAGGATTAATGCAAGGACCAATAACAATCCGGCCCCTGATACAAAGATCAGCCACCCGGAGAAATCATGGAAGAAACCCTCTGCGGCTTTCTGGCCGAATTTGTAGGAGAGAATGCCGGTAACAAAGATGCGCATGGAATTTGTCACAATGGAAACCGGGATAGCGGAAAGGAAGAGTGCCCCTCCCCTCGCAACTCCCAACGTCATGAAATAAGCCGCTGCCGTCGCCAATGCCAGCAGGGACATGAGTGAGCGGATCCCAGAACAGGCGTCGGCCACCTCAAGTTGCAGATTGGGAAGAAACATGATGTTCCCTTCCCTGAACACCGGAACTCCAACCAGGGTGAGCGAATGCTCGCCGAACCATGAGGCGATCATCTTCAACGGGAAGGAGATTGCGTCGTAGAGGATGTACGGGATTGGCACCATGAAGAAGAGGAACGCCAGCGGGAACAGGCACAACCGGAACCCATCCCCACCGAAAACGATCCAGAATAGCCCCCCCGTGACGAAGACGATAGAACTCCGCATCGTGAAATATTCGCCCCCGGCCTTCCCCAGCACCAGCATCGCCACGCCGACCAGGACCAGAAGGATGCCGGGGACCAAGGTTCTTTTCGATGCAAACGCCCGCAATTCGGCACGCCGTTCCCAGATCAGCCATGCTGAGAAAAGAGGAACCAGAAATCCGTGGGAGAAGTTCGGATCGACCCACCAATCGCGGACGAGCCTGGGCACGACCGTCCAGTACAAGGTAGCCGCAAACAGCAGAGGGAAAGGAAGAAGGAACTTGTCATGCATGGGGAGGGACCGGGTGTCTTCCACGGTTGTCAGTCGGGTATGACGCGAGGGATGTGGGGATAAAAACCAGATACGAAGGCAAGCAGGCGCCGGGTCGCGGACTCTTCGGTCTCCGCCGTCGCGGCCATCGAGAAGCGGACCAGCGCCCCGTCGCTGCGGTTACGCAGGATCGCGTCGCGGACGAGGTAAAGTTTCTCGACATACTCGTTCGCAATGACCCGGCCGCGGGACTGGTACCAGTAGATGACGATTTCCCGTTCGGCCCCTTTCGCGAAGATGTATCGGTTGGGGCGTATCTCTCGCACTCCTTGATAGTTCACCGGGATGGGAACAGCGTCGTTCCGGATCGGGTTGAACCCGCTCCCGGGGTAGCAGTGCCGGGGTGAGTGGGGCATCGCCCCCTCTTTCTGGCTCTTGTAATACCCCACGTAAAGCCATAAGGAATCGTTCCCTTTTGTGAACCGCCGCATCAGATATTCGTCGACCCGAAGATTTTCCAACACCTCCGTGGGGAATGCCTGGTCAGCGCTCTCCCATCCTTCGAACGATTTCGGGATGGAGGATAACGGTTCGCGCGGTACCATCGCCTCCCCATTGTTCAGGAAAAAGTTGACGTAGACGGACGCCGCCAGCAGGATCGCCGTGCTGATCACCAGGGCGCGCCGCGACGTCATGCCTACCTCGCCCCCCGACCCAGCAGAACGATCTTCACGGTCTTGAACAGGATAAGCAGGTCGAGCTTTACGGACATGTTCTTGATGTAGAAGAGGTCGTACTGCAGTTTCTCCTTCGACTCCTCGATGGTTCCGCAGTAAGGGAACATTACCTGCGCCCAGCCGGTGAGCCCCGGACGAACCGTGTGCCGCAGGGAGTAGTATGGGATCAGTTCCGTAAGCTTCCCCACGAACTCCGGCCGCTCAGGCCTTGTCCCCACGAGGTCGATATCGCCACGCAGGACATTGAACAACTGAGGGATCTCGTCGATGCGCGTCCGGCGGATCACCTTCCCCACTCTTGTAACTCGAGGATCGTTTTCCGTAGCCCAGCGCGGTCCATTTCCTCCTTCGGCATCCTGCCGCATCGAACGGAACTTTATGATCTCGAAGGTCCGGCCGTTTTTTCCTACGCGTTTCTGGGTATAGAAGACCGGCCCGGGGGAGTTGATCTTGATCAGAAGGATCGTGATGAGCATCAGCGGGGAGACGAGGAGGAGCAGCCCGGCGGCGAACAACAGACTGACGAATCGACGCGTATACATGAGAACCTTTGATTTTCGGAAACCTTCCTGAAAGATGAAATACGACGGGGAAAGGTTATCGATGGCGATGCGCCCGGAGAGTTTTTCAAAATAGAAGGGCCACTCGACCACTTCGCATCCTCGAACCCGAAGTTTGAGAAGGGATTCCACGGGATACCCGCCGCGGCGCTCGCTGATGGCAACAACCATTTTCTGCACGCGATTGTCTTTGACCAGGTCCACGATCTTTGAATCGTCCCCTAAAATCTTGCCGGTCCCGCCGGTTCGTATCTCGCCACCCTGCGTATCGCCGACGAACCCGACGAGGTGGAATCCGAGCCGTTCGCGCTTGTTGATCTCCTCCCCCACCATCCGGGCGGTCTCCCCGGTGCCCATCACCAGGATGTTTTCCCGGGGAGCAAGTCGGGTGAGGTAGATGTCGAAGGCGATCCGCCAGAAGAGGAGGAAGATGGCGACGAACAGGACGGTCAGGTAGTACATCGTCCCTTCGACGCCGAATTCCGGAATAACGTATGTGACCAAGCCGATCCCGATGCAGACGAACCCCACCGCGAATAACAGGGAAAAGAAGAGTTCCCCCCAAGTCTGGGAGTTCTTCAGGTCGTACATATCGAGAAAGTACATGCACGACTGGCAGAAAAATGCCACGACCAGTCCGCGCACGACCGCGTCTTGAAGCGCGATGGTCCCGACGGCCCCTCCTCTGTGCAGCAAGAGGAAACTCGCAAGTACGGAAAGAAGGATGATCCCCCCCTCGACGAAGAAGCAGACGGCGCTTCGTATGGGGAAGAACCGGTTTTCGAGGGTGATCACTCGCGGATTTCCTTGTTTTTCAAGGAGGTATAATAATGCCCGTAATATTTCCCGTAGTACCTGTCGGACTTCGGCTCCACTCCGTTCAGCACCACGCCCAGGATCTTCTTTTCCCCGATCTCCTCGGTCGCCTGTTGGAACATGGCGAACGGTGTGTACCCGGCTCGGTAGACGAAGATAAGCCCATCCAACCGTTCCCGCATCGACATCGTGTCGGCCACAGGAAGAATCGGCGGGGTGTCCAGGAGGACGAAGTCATAGCGTTTTCTTGCCTCTTGGACGAAGATACGGAAGCCATCCCCTGCGAGAAGGTCTGCGGGAGCCGCGACCGATGATCCGGCAGATACCGTATCGAGCCCAGTCACCGCGCTTTTCCTTATGACACACGGGAAGTCGACGGCGCCGAGAAGATATTCCGTTAAGCCGGGGCGCACCGGGGTCCCGAACCCTTTCGTCAGGTCCGCTTTGCGGATATCCGCGTCGACGACCAGGATCGACTTCCGCTTCGTACGGGCGAGGCTCAACGCGATCTTCGCGCACGTAAGGGTCTTCCCCTCATTGGCGATGGAACTGGTGACGCCGATCACCTTCCAGCCGAGCATGTCCACCTTGTATTCCAGCTTCGACCGAAGCGCCTTGAACTGCTCCAGAAAGATCTGGTCCTCATCGCCTACCTTAAGAAGGTCGATCCGCTCGCGCCCCGGATCGGTGCCGTTTCCGGAAAAAAGATCGAGGAATGGAATCTTCATCGTGTCACCGCACTCCTTGCAGGATGTTCCGAACCTTTTCCCCGTAGACGAGGAGGAAAACAGTGACGGCCGTGGTAAAGGTGATCAGACCGCCGAAGACGGCCGCGCGCCTGCGGCCTACTTTAATTGCGTACGCCTTGTCATGGATGCTCGGGATGCTGGCCAAAATGGGGATCGGGGAGAAATGGCGGAACTCCTTCGCCCCGCGAACGGATGGATCGATCATTTCCAGCCCGATCGCACCACCGAACCCCACAAGGAGTGCGAGAAGGACGGCGATCCCGAATACCTTCCGACGATTCGGGATGAACGGTTCCTCAGGAAGGTTTGCGGGATCGAGGATCTGGAACTGCTCCCCTTTCTGCCGCTTTTCGAGGTTCTGCGAAATATCCGCGTCGAGTTTTTTCTTTAATAGTTCATCATACGAGCGTTTCAGGTTATCGTAGTCCCGCGTGAGCGAGATCATCTCCTGCTCCCGTTTCGGGGCGCGATCAACCTTATTTTCGACCGCGATGACGCTCTTCCGGATCTCGGCACTTTCCCTTTTCAGCGACTGGGTTTCGAGGTCGAGCCCCTTCAGCACGGTGCGCAGGCGGCGGATCTCCTCTTTTTCGCGGGCCAGCGGGGAGGCCGGATTTATCCCGAGCGGTACCGGTTGCCGCGCAGCCGTTTCTCCCGCCGATCCCTGGGTGGAAGGCGGGTTCCCGCGGGCTTCGGCGACCTGCTTTTCCAATCGGGCGACATCTTCCTTCAGCCGGCGGATCTCGGGGTACCGGTCGGTGTACCTGGTCGAAAGGTTGGCCAATTGTGCCCGCTTCGCGTTCAGTTCATGCAGGTACGGCGCGGCAGGGTCCGATGGGGAGACCGGCTCTGCGGCAGCCGTTTCCGTGCTTCCCGACGCGGCGCGCGCCAGCGCCTCGATCGATGCGACCTGCGATTCAAGGGTGCTGATCTGGGACTCAATAAACATCTTCCTGTCCTGGGCGGTACGGGTCGCGTCGGCATTCGCCTTCAACTGGTCCTGCAGCCGGGACATCACCGCCAGGTTCGCCTGCAGTTGCTGCGGCAGTTCCCCCATGAAGGCGGACTTGTACTTTTTAACCCGCTCCTCCTGCTCTTCCAACTTCTTTTTCGTCTCCTGCAGTTGTGAATCGAGGAAATCCGCCGTCCCCACCGCCTGCTGCTCCCGGTTTTTCAGGTTCTCGTCGATGAAAAAGGAGGCCAGACGCGAGGTGGTGAGCATCGCCATCTGCCGGTTCTCGTGGACAAATGAGAGGGTGAAGGCGTCGTTGTGGCGGACCTCGATGTTGATTCTTGCCCGCATCCCTTCCACCAATTCTTCGACGGGCTGCTTCTTCCGGGCTTCCTTAAAGAGACCGAGTTCGTCCATGACGGCGACCAACCTTGTGCGGCTCAAAACTTGCTGCTTGATCGTTCCGAGGCGGTCCTCGATCCGGATGCTGACCGTGCTTTTCACGTAGTTTTCCGGAACGCGTTGCGGCACCACCAGGATCGTGGTGCTCGATTTGAACCGTTCGGGAGTAACGACGCTGTATACACTCGCCGCGAAGAAGATGGAAAGGATCGAAAAAACGATCAGCCACTTCCTGCGAAGGAAGATCTCCAGGAACTCCTGGGGCTGCATGTTGGGGCGAAGGGGCATCGAATCCTCTTTACGGTCAGTAGATGTTGTACGTGTTGCCCAGCGTGATTCCCAGGAAAGCGGAGTACCGGGTGAGATCGGTCCCCACCTCGCCGTTGGACCATTGGCGGAAGGCGGTGCCGGATAGGTGAAGGGTCGCCCAGGTTGCAGCCTGGTACCCGATTCCTGCTGTGCCGGATGCGGAGGTGAGGTCCTCGGTCACTGCGGGGTCGAGGGAACGGTTTTGCTGGAAGTTGCCCGAAAGGTCGGCCGTCCATCTCGGGGCAAACCGTTCTGCAAGGGAGACGCCGATCGACTGCCGACGGGTCGTCAGACCGAAGCTGCCGCCGCCCGATTGATCAAACGATGCGGTTAACGACGCATTGATATCTCTCCCCCCATAGGTGAGCGAAAGCGACCCGGACGGCGACGTCGTCGTGCGGGCAGGGAAGCCTGGCGCACCGGTTTCCTTTGCGCGGGATGCGCCGGCGCGGGCGCTCATGGAAACAGCCGGGGAAAAGAGGTACGCCCCGGTGAGACCGGTGGAAAATGTGCGGGAGTCCCGGCCGTTTTCGAAGGTATTGGAGGCGGTGCTGAAGAAGATTCCGGAAGAAAAGAGCGGGGTGAACTTGTACGTCAGGGTGGTATCCCCCGAAACCACGCGGGAGTCGGTATCTCCACCAGCCACGTTGTCGAGGAATTGCCGCTTCGAAACCCCGCCCCCGAGGGAGAATCCTGTCTTTGGCGTCACAAGGTAACTCATCCGCAACGCGGCGCCGTAGTCCCGGCTTTTCCGGTTCGCGTTCTCGGCGGCGATCGACGGCTGGATCAATGAATCGCCCGACGGCACGAGCTGATTTCTGCGAAAGGAGTTTTGCGCTTCCACATAATGGGCGGAAGGCACCATCGAAAACCGGGGTGTAAACTGGATCGGTGTCGCATCGATCGCCAGGGAGATGGCGGAACTGGTGCTGTTCAATTCGGCGTACTTGTAATACGTATCGGAGGTCAGGCTGGTTCGCAGGTTCAGCGTCGTCTCGGGCATCTTGAGGGAAAAGGTGACCGCGGGCGTGACGCGGAGGAGGAAGTCTTCCTTCTCGTTTCCATTCGTGTTGAAGACGTTGGAGTCGTACACCTGGTCCAACGAAATCGCGGGAGTGATGTCGATCTTCGCCGCCGAGGCGGGTGATGCCGGAAACAGAATGCAGATCGCTGCCAGCGCGGCAAGCAGCCTAACCGCCGCTCCAAGGTTGCGATTCCTTTGAAGAGACTTCCGGGCCGCCATCTTAAGGCACCACGACCGTATCGCCGGACTTGAGGAGGTAGTTCCCCTCGCCTTCGTCGTCGATGATCTTGTTGTAGTTGACCTTGCGGACTTCCTGTTTCCCGGCCGTGTTCCGGATCAGTTTGATGCTTCGCGGGGATGCGAACTGTGTGAAGCCGCCGGCGAGCGCCAGCGCCTGCAGCATCGACGTCTCGGTGCGAAGAGAATACGTCCCCGGCTTGGCGACATTTCCGATGACGTAATATTTCGGCGCGTTGACCTGCAGGACGATGACCGATACCTGGGGCTCCTTGATGAAGGCGAGGAGTCTCTCGTGGATCGTTTTGCTCAGTTCCATGGCGGTCTGCCCTTCCACGACCACGTCCTGGATGAGGGGCATCGAGATCTTCCCGTCGGGGCGCACGACGAGGTCGAGCGTCAGTTGAGCGTTCTCCCACACGGAAACACGGATCTGGTCCTCCGGGCCCATCCGGTAGTCAGGGCCTGCCTGGGATATGGTTTGCGAGGGCGGGGGAGTTTTCACGGCGTTATCCGCCGCATCCCCCATCGAGACGATCCCCATGAACAGAAAAACGGACAGCAGGCAGGCTACCGCCCATCTGGCATGCACCATGCCACCTCCCCGAAGAACCGATTTGACGTGCCTGTAAACCAATTTCTCTTTCTGTCGCTGAGAGTTGCCGCCGAACCCAATCCGTTTACTCCATGTTCAGACCGCAATCCTTGATCTTGTAAAGGAGCGCCTTATAGCTGATGTCGAGGATCTGCGCCGCCTTCCGCCGGTTCCACCGGGTCTGTCCGAGGACCTTCTCGATGAGTACCTTTTCGGCG
>Ga0209212_1001002_pt1 | contig 49459 bp, 65 predicted proteins | sample RifGroC2_FD_183996 | JGI IMG/M metagenome (GOLD analysis project Ga0209212, IMG submission 183996) | Groundwater microbial communities from Rifle, Colorado, USA - Groundwater C2 (SPAdes) (version 2) | ecosystem: Environmental > Aquatic > Deep subsurface > Groundwater | place: Rifle, Colorado... | reverse complement strand
GCCAGGCGAGTGCCTAGTTGTTGGAGACAGGCCTGAAAGGGACATTAAAGGCGCAAAGAAGCTTGGAATGTTTACATGCTTTGCCAAATACGGCAATCCAAAAGGCAAGGGCGCAAAGGCGGATTATGAGATAAATGACATCAAGGAGCTGCTGGAGATTGTGGAATAAAAATTGTTAATTAGCTTAAACGGGCTAAGAAAGCTTCAAAAAGAGAATTAGTCAACTTTCCTTTCTTAGCAGCCAAATTTAGGAATTTTACATGTTTATTTAATTTTCTTACGGCTTCTACATTTTGCTCTGTTACTCTATATCCTTCTTGAATTTCAGCATAGCGATTAGGACTTTCCTTTGCTAGCTCCAATAGGGAGTCTCTTCGCTCTTCATAAGTGCGAACTGGATGCTGACGCAAATGCTGAACAACTGCATCTAAACCTCCAAGTGCCCTATATTTCATATCTAAAGGTAGTAATTCATTAAAATAATCACCAGTAATTTCTGCCATAAATACTAGTGTACCTAAACACCATTTAAACCTTTCTATCTAAACCCTCAAGTAGCAATTTACTCGTAATTTACTCGTAAAAAACCAAATATTTATATATAACTTAAGATACAGCCTACTCATAGGTTTAAAAACGGGCGGAAATTATATTTCCGAACGTATCCGAAAATCTTGATTTTCGGTATCCTAGATTATTTTAAAACTTCGAGGTGAACATAATGACAAGAGGAAGATGCATGAAGTGCAGGAAAGAAGTAGAGATTAAGGATGGCAAGGAAGTCACTATGAAGAACGGCATGAGAGCCATGAAGGGAGTTTGCGGCGCATGCGGCACAAAAGTATTCAGGATTCTGGGAAAGGCTAAATAAGCCTTTATTTTTATTTTTTATAAGTTCTATAAGTTTTATATAGGCAATTTATAAATATGTAAATAAACCCCTAGCTGGATGGGGGTGTGTAGCTGTAAAACTCATTTGCAGTTATAAGTACCTGACACAAAATTGCCAAAACTGATTAATGTCAAAGCAACACTTTAAGGGAGCGCAAGTTAACTTATATGAGCAATGGCTAAACGTCAACTAGGCAATATTTAAGCCTCTGCTTGCGTAAGTGGCTTAAACTAAAAGTGCTGGATTACTGTAACTGACAGCTTCGGCTGGCTGGGCAGCAGCGAAAACCCCTGACTTATTTTTCTAGAAATAATTTATTTCCTCATCTTCGGCAGATACTTATATGCAAAAATTGCAATGACAGCTATGACAATCCAGAAGAAAAACTCGCTGATTATCTTCAACGACAGAAAAACAATATTAATCACAAGGAATACAATCAAAGCGATTATCAAAAGCCTAAAAAGCTGCTTGTCTTTCATTTAATTCCGGCAGAAGCCTCTTTTTCATTCGCATGAATATGATGCCGTTTCTGGTTTCAATCTGCTTGTGGGTGTAGATATTGCCTTCTACTGTAATAAAGTCCTGCTTCTCATTGTCAGAAAAAATAGGCAATATATCCACCCCCACGTATGAATTTTATGGTTAATTCGGTATAAAAAGCTTTTGATTTGTCGTATACAAAATGCTATACTGGGGTATTTTTTACTCTAATATTTAAACTCGTTTTATAAAGGCGTAAACCTCTTCATAAACCCTGTTCTTGAAAGGCTCTTCCAATAAGCTGTGCCCTGCGGAAGAAATAACAACCATGCTTTTATCCCTCGACTTGACATTGGTATGAATGTAATTTGCGCTGTTTGAGTCTATCCTTGTGTCATCGCTCAGCTGGATTATCAGAATCGGCTCTGTTATCTTTGGCAAATCTTTCCTGTATACCTCAATAAAATCAACAAGCTGCCCGACAGCAGCTGCGGAATATTTGTCATAATTGTAAAGTTTTTCCTCGCCGCTTAAGTTTCTTGCTTCATATTTCCTGAAATACTTAATCAGCCATGCGTATTCTGCTCTTTTGTCTTTCAGGCCAACAGGGGAGGCAAGCGAAATAACACCGGCAGTATCTTTTTGCTCTGCAAGATGCAAAGCGAGAGATCCTCCAAGAGAATGCCCTCCTACAAAAACTTTTTTCGTTTTTTTTGAAAGTTCATCATAGCCTTTTTCATAGTCATTGTACCAATTCTGCCATTTTGTTTTGTCAAGCTCCCTTATGTCTGTGCCATGCCCTTTCAATCTGACAACATAAACTGTTATGTTCCTTGCTGCCAGGTATTGGGCAAGTTCCCTCAGCTCATGAGGAGAAGCTTCAAATCCATGTGTTAAAAGAACGCCAGTTTCTGAATTGTTGCCGATAACGAAAGCTTCATTTCCGGGCTTTATGCCAAATTTAACATTAGAGCAGGAGGTTAGAAAAACTAGCAAAATTGTAAAAAGGATTTTATTCTTCATTATTACAAATAAAATCTATCTTTTGCTTTTTGCCTTTCTTTCGCTTACAAACCTTTGTGGGGGCCTTCTGTAGTGGCGCCAGAAGTCGTCGACTCTCTCCTGGTCGAACCTTCTCTGCTGAACCTGCTCTTCCGACAAGTCGGGCATTGCAAATGTCATTGAAGAAGGTTTTTCCTTCCTGAACTTCGAATAGCGCTCCTTTTTGGCGCTTATCTTTTTCGGCTTGTCTTTTTTCCTTGACATAAAGATGAGTAATCAAAACTTATATTTAAATTATGCGGAGGACAGGCTTACCATATTATAGTCCAATGCGGCAACCCTTTTACTATATGAAATTTATTAAAGTGCGTTCCAAAAGCGAAACATTTAAATAAGTAAACTTACTTAATCTACTTAGGTGATTAAAATGACCAACATGACATTAGCAGTTCCAGAGGATTTACATGAGATTATGAGAAAGCATAATGAAATAAAATGGAGCGAGATAGCAAGGCAGGCATTATGGGACCATGCAAGAAAATTAGAGCTTATGGACAAGCTTCTTGCCAAAAGCAAGTTAACAGAGGAAGATGCTGAGAGAATAGGGCATAAGATAAAGCAGGGGATAGCAAAAAGGCATGGACTGGTCAAATGAAGATTGTTGTAGACACCAACAGAATAATTGCAGCCCTGGTAAAAGACAGCACAACAAGAAGCATTTTATTCAATAAGAATTTTGAATTTATAACATCGGACTATACAATAACTGAGATAAATAGGCATAAAGACGAATTAAAATCTAAGGCAGACCTTAACGATGAAGAATTTGACATTCTTTTGGCTTTGGTTTTTGAGCATATTGAAATAGTCCCAGAATCAGATTATAAGGAATTTATAGACGAGTGCAAGAATGACATAAGCGATTCAGATGATGTCCCTATACTTGCTGCGGCTGTTGCTGCCAAAGCTGATGGTATTTGGGCGCATGACCCTCATTTTAATGAACAGAAAAAAGTAAAAGTTTTTACGAACATAGATATGTTGAAGCTAGGTGAAAGTACAGGCTCAACTAAAAAATAACAAATGCGGAGGACAGGATTCGAACCTGCGTAGGCACTAAGCCAATAGGTCCTAAGCTTGGATGGGTACAATAAAAAGAATTATTGAAACCCCCTATCCCGTTTGGCCACTCCGGCACCTCCGCATAAGCAATAGGTAAGAACTCGCTTTAAAAACGTTCCTATCTTATCTTCTTCTGCCAGTTATAGCTTCTTAATCTTTTGCTCTTGCCAAACCCGCAGGAACTGCATGCTTTCTTGTGCAGGTTGAATGTCCTTTTGCCGCATCTTCTGCAGTGAATCGTGCTCTTCTTGCCGGACTTCTCCCCCATTGAAGGCGTTCCTTTCATTTTGCCTAGAAATCTATTCAGTTGATATTACAGTTATCGTGTCGCCCCTAATGAAAACTGTGTTGAACTTTCTTGTGACCCTTTCCTCGACATCATCAATAACAATGTTGATGTGGATGTCAAAGGACTTGAGCTTGCCTATGTACTGCTTGTTGTTTTTAAGCTCAACAATAATTCTTTTATCCCGCGACTTGTTCAATGCGTCCAATGGCCTTGCAGGTTCCATAAATTAAAACACCTCGAATTAATATGTGAAAGAAATTGGGGGTATTTATAAAGGTTGCGGGAATAAAAATTCCCGAAACTCCGAAAATGCATAGCATTTTCTATAATTATTGTTTGTTTTTCGTTATTTCCTCAGGCACCTTATACTCGTGCCATTCAACTTTTTTGTTTTGTACTGCTTCCTTTAATGTTTTTTCAACTTTGTTCAATGCGCCCTGCCCGCTTTTAACCTCGACAAAAACAACCTCATCGATTTTCTTGTCATCCATTCCCCTGAAAACAATGAAATCAATAGGCTTGCCGATGAACCTTGCCTCTGTCGGCTTGAACGGGAAATCCGGCAGATAAGGCGCAATCTGCTCGCTGAACTGCCCGCTCAGGACAGCCCTTGAGTGCTTGATTGCATCTTCCCTTATTTCAGGGATTTTTTCCTCAAGCTTTTTTTGGGTCATGTATTTGCCGATTAAATAGCCGATGAACAATACAAAAAGCAACAGAACAATCGCGCCGATTATTTCAATAAATTGCATAAAGAATGGTTTAAGAATGCTTTAATATATAGTTATCGATAAAATGCAAATTATTATTTGTCCCCGCTTAATTCCTTAAGGGTGTCAAGCCTCATAGTTGTAAGGTGATACACAATTCTTGTTGATAATTCTATTGACATCAGCGCCTTAGTCAAGTCCTTGTTTTTCACTGCAAGAGCTCCATCTATCAAAGCTGATATTTCCTTGCTCAGCTTGAAAGCCCTCACAGCCTTGCTCTTGTCCGGGGCATAAAAGAACTCGTAGCTGTTCCTGAACATTTCATTCAGCTTGTCAAGAATATCCAAAACATCCCTGTCGGGCTTGATTCCTGCAAGCTGCCTGCCCAATTCCTTTAGCTCATCCCCTAAATCCTCAAGGCTTTCAATCAGGTAATAAAGTATGGACCTTCCGAAGTTCATTACTTTCTGGCTTTTGTTCAAATACCTCAAGCAAAAATACAAAAACCTGTTTACGTCAAAATCCTGATGAAAAATATTCTCAAGCGACTTTTTGTCATTGGATTTCCACGCATCGTGGCATGTCTTTGCCATGTCCATGAGTATGAGGAATGCACGCCTCAGGATTACATCAAAGTCAAGGTCAAGCTGCTGCGATATAACCTGCACTTCTATCTCGCTTTTGCCTATGTTTAAAATCTCAAAGCCCATCAGTTCAGGAACCTTGTTTTTCACAGCCAGCATCAATTCAGGATCGTCAAATTTGACTGTTATCTTGTCATAGCCTTTCTGGTAAGACCTTGCCATGAACCTGTCAGCCATCCTTGGCAAAAGCCCGCCCACGTCAACAGTTATCTCCTTTGTGGGCTGCTTCTTTTCAGTTGACAATGTCAAGGAGTCATCAACTTCAATCAGGTCAACTTCGTCTCCGGCATGCAGATTATTCTTATCAATCCATGAGGATGGTATTGTTACGGTTAAAGCCCTGAGCCCCTGCTTGACAAGCTTTCTCTTCATTATCATGGGTAATGTATACCATTATATAAATATTTTGATATGCTATATTCTAAATATTATGCTATATTCTAAATATATATAATATACAAAAAGAATATATAAAATTTGCACTAATCTTCTCCTAAACACAAAGAGGTTGCCAAAATGACTCAAAAGACACAATCAAGCTCGCCAAGCGAGAAGTTCCTTGAAAATCTGGTTATAGTGGATTTCAACAGCCGAAGCGAGGAATCAAAATACATGTAAACGGAGGCAATGAAAATGAAAAGCAAAAGATGTGAAGCGGTTAATAAAGAAAACAGCATACCCTGTGAAGAGCTCCTGCCTGCCGAAGGCAAAAGCGCACTACTAGTTGCGCATTCTTCAAGCTTCCTATAGCCTCCAGCCGCTTGGCTTTATGCCAGGCGGCGGATTAAATTTCTTTATTCTGAAGTAGTAACTTTTATAAATAGACTAAATTTCTTCCCATATAATGTCTAGGCCAAATCGAAATGCAAAATTAAAGATTCTAGTCTGTGATGGAAGGCTGTCAAGCAATAAGGATATTAGCAAGTCTTATGACAATTATCCAACTTGGTCTATTCCGGCAACTAAAGCCATAGATATATCAATGGGGAAAAGGCAGAAATAACCAGAGTGGATGATATGGGGCAGGTATTAAGGGAAATTTCCTCAAGGCCGGCACCTTTTTACTCTTTGGTTGTTTACGCTTCACACCAAATCTCCAATTACATGGGTGGAATGAAAATAAGGGATATAAAAAATATTGATCCATTCTTGCCGCAATTAATCTATGGTACAGAAATAAACATGGATAATTTGGAGAAATCCATGAGAAGGGGAGTGCGATATTATGCAGGGGACATACAAAAATTAAGGCATACTTTAAGTGAAATTTTTTATGAACCAGAGGAACCGCTCAGAAATCTTGCTGTCGTGAAAACTGGAGGAAGTGCAATTGAGTTTAGGGAACAACATCCCAAAAGCCAAAATTTAAGATATGTTACAGACGAGTTGCTTAGGGTAAAAAAGATGCCTTCTCCTTACAAGGGCAAGCCAAGACAGCAAATAATTATTACAGTCGGCGCGGGACAAATTGGTAATGAAGTCAAGGGCCATATGTCAACTTTTCCAGAAGCGCAAAAGCACCTTCCAAGGCTAATTGCAGAAGCACTTGACATGAATTTGAGGCTAGTGCATTCCCTTATGGATGAGTCATCAAGCTTATTTCTGCAAAGCGAAGACTTTTATTTTGTTCACAAGGATAATGCAAGAAAGACTATATTAATGCCAATTGCACCGCATTATATTCTTGCAAGGGATCAAATTCCTCTTCAAGATTCTGACACCAGCACATTGGCAATGGCAGAACTGTATGGCACACCAGAAACATATGTTATAATAATAAAAAGAACAGATGGAGTTTATGATTTTGATCCAAATCTTGGAGGGTTTACTACAGATTACAAAAGATGGTTAACCCATCAGGAGCGCAATAAAAGGCATTCAGTTGTGACTGTAGATGATTTGCTGTCTGGAAAAATATCAAGGAGAGGTACTGATAAAAAAGGAGACCCTGATGACAATTATGAGCATCTGATTGAGAATTCTGCTCTGGAATATTATGCCAATTGCAGGAACATCAAAGAAATTCTTGTAGTCCATATTGCTCCGGAAGAATTATATCTTCACATTCGAGAAAATCGATACATTCATGTTCCTACGGGTGAATTGGTTACAATAGACCCTGAAAAGGGATTTAAAGGCTTGCTCGAGGAGAGAGTAAGAGATGCATTTAGGGGCGTAGCGCTTAGCAGAATTGTCAAAACACCAGAGAATGCAAGTATTTAGAAACCTATAGAAAATCTTCAATTTTCAGATGTCTCGGGAAAACTGAATTTTCCCGAAACCTATTTAAACCATCGAAATTTACCCTTTTCTTATGGCAATTTCACAATCAAGGGCAAGGAGAAAGGCTACAGGCGGAAGGTACATTGATTACCGCAAGAAAAGGCAGCATGAGCTTGGCAGGGAGCCTTCATTCACGAAGCTTGGCAAGAAGAGGGTGCTTGTTTTGAGAGTGATGGGTGCAAACAGGAAGCTCAGGATGCTGAGGGCAGATACTGCAAACCTTTACGACCCGAAGTCTAAGTCGTTCAGGCAGATTAAAATCAAGACAATAACAGACAACCCTGCAAACAGGCATTTCATTAGGAGAAACATCATGACAAAAGGCTCTGTGATTGACACAGAGCTTGGAAAGGCAAGGATAACATCAAGGCCCGGGCAGGATGGAATAATAAATGCGGTGTTGATTTCTTAAGATGTCATATATGCCATATCGTAGAGAAGAATTTCAAGCTTTGTATGAACAATATAATATAGCAAGAACCTATAAAGTTTCATTTGAGAGATTTCTTCATGATTTAATAACAGTAATGAGAGCTTTGGAGGGGCAAGGTAATCTAGGCTTAGACCGGCTTGTTCTGTCTTTAAAAAGCACTTATGATTATGATATAATCAAAAAACACCATAGTAAATAATTTCATCACTTTCTAGTTACAAAAATCGAAAGGTTTATAAAGGGTATTTTGATTTACTAGCTTATGAAAAGCAGAGCACCTCTTCATGTAATACAGGGCAGAAAGGGCAGACAAGTGGACGATGAGACACCTGACTTGTTTAGACAATTAGCAGAGCCTAAACCAAAATCGGGAATTGAGGGAAAGCTGAATTTAGGACCAAAACTAGCTCAACAAAAACAAATTCTAAATTTGCTTGATTGTTATGGATTAAGTGAGACTAATTTAAGGAGTTTTGCAAGCACACCCAACTATTCACAGCAAATAATGCGTGATAATTTTTATTTCTTGGAAAAAGCTATTATTGGCATATACAACATGGAGTCTTTAAATGGCGCATTTGGACTGACGCATGAAATGTTAAGCAGAATGCATCCTTCCGAAGCAATATCTACTTATCATAAGGTAGGACATTTGAAGATGGATGGTGACAAGGGGTTGAGATATCTTAAAAGCTTAAATCCAAGCGAAATTGGGAAGTTTGTCAGCGATGCAACTGAAGAAGCTCGCGGGATATGCCATGGGTTTAGGGTATTTTATAACAAACATCGTAATCTGCGTGAAACACCCGTAGAAGATAGGCTAAGGCAACTGCCAAAAGAAAGCAAAGAGATATTTTTAAGAAGTGCCAGTATACCATATCGTAATGTGCACCATTCAACAAAGGAGTTTCCTCATGCAATGGAAAGACGACTGGCGGCAGAGCCAAGCTTTGATGGAATAGACTGCTACATAAATGAAATTGGCAATATTATGAGGGAAGTTTATAGGGGTAATATTAAAAGAATAGTAACCTAACCGGGATTTGGGTAACCAAATGAAAAATAAAATACTATCCGATTCTGAAGCAATTGAATTAATGTTTAATTTTCTTCAAAAAAACCTAACTGCTGTAGATAATGTTCAACAGCAAGGCGGCAACTTTCTTATTAAAAAAAATGGAATTGATATATTGTTAAAGACAACTCACGTACCATTAATACCTGCAGATGATTACACTGAAGAGGTAAAAAACAATAGTAGGGTGCGTACTGCAAATGGCTTAATTATGTTAAGAAGTGCTGGTAACTATGATGGCAAGCTTCTCAGGCAAGCTGTTTACCTTGTTCACGGGAAAAATAAGTATTACAAAAACCAAAAAAACCTCACAGAATTTGAGCAAAAAGTTGCAGAACTATATGGGGCGCCTGTAGCATACTTCAATCCGAAAGGCAATGATATAGATCTCATTGGATTTATCAGAACCCACGGAATACCTGAAAAATTACAGCCTGAGCCTGGGCATGACGGCTCGGAGCAGCCAAAAGAAATAAGGCAAAAACGGCATATTCATGAAGGCATTAGGGATAGGGTAAGAAAAATATCAATTAAAGATGAAATAAAAGGGGATTTCACCCTTGATATCTCTCAAAGGAAATCCACAGGAGTACTAATTGCAAGGATAGTTCCCTACTCTGCACAACAGTTAGATTTTTATAATTTGGCATAACTTTTAATGCATGATTCAAGAGATATATAATGAATTATATTCTTCTTTCGGCCCCCAGCACTGGTGGCCTGTAACAGCAGAAGGCAAGCTTCATCCGGAATACTCAGGAGGCCCTAAGAACAATTTAATCGATATTAAAAAAATCATAAAAATCAAAAATGAAAAATTAGCCAAAATAATAAAATCGTCAGGCTACCACAACCAAAAAGCCAAGAAACTCAAGAACTTCTGCATGTTTTTATCGGAGAATTACGGCGGAAAGCTGAATTCATTGTTTAAAAAAGATATAAATGAATTAAGGAGCGAATTAGTGTCAGTCAATGGCATCGGTCCCGAAACTGCAGATTCTATCATTTTATATGCTGCTAAAAAGCCAATATTTGTCATTGATGCCTACACCAAAAGGATAATAAACAGGATAGGCTATAAGGAAAGTAAATATGAGGAAATTCAAAAATTATTCATGCAAAGCCTCCCAAACAGCGAAAAGTTATTTAATGAGTGCCATGCACTGCTTGTGGAATTGGGAAAAAACATATGCAAAAAAAGCCCGTTATGCAGCAAATGCCCGATAAGCGCACACTGCAGTTATTACAAAACTATTTATACTCCGAAAAGAGAAGTGTGAGAAAATGGTGCTTGCAACTATAGCTGCCGTAGTGGTTGTTTACTTCATAATTATGTTTATCCTGCACGAGATGTTCAGGAAAATATTCCATACACTGCTGTTTGTAAGCTTCATTGTATTTGCAGTTGCTCTGATTTACATTTTTTTAAAGGGCGCCTGAGCAAAATGTTTATATACACAATCCGCAAGGCAATACTATATCAGAGTTTAAAGAGGTGAATAGATGAGTTTCCTAGGCAAGCTCGCATTCTGGAAAAGGAAGGATGATATTGAAGAGATAGGCAAAGACCTGGGGCTGGACAAGGAGCTGGGGCTTGACATTGGGGCAGGGCCTTCCCCGGACCTGGGCATGAACATTGAGCAGCAGCCGTTCCAGAAATACCCTTCTTTGCAGCAGCAAAGCTTCCAACCCTCCCAGCCCGCCTTCCAGCAGCCTTCAATCTCAAATGACAACTTCATAGCCTCAAAAAACCTTGAGGTGATCTCAAGCAAGCTTGACGCATTGAGGGCTTCAATCGAGAGCATAAACCAAAGGCTTGCAAACATCGAGGCAATTGCAAGAGGCGAGCAGGAAGACACGAGAAGAAGAAGGTATTATTGAAAAAGTTTTTATATAATGATTTTTTAATTTCTTTTAATGAACAAAAAAAACACCCTTGTTTTTTCCACAGCATTGTTGATTGTTATCCTGGACCAATTCACAAAATTCCTAGTAAAGCAAAATTTTCAATTAAACCAGTCAATCCCAATCATTAAAAACATTCTTCATTTAACTTACATTACAAACACAGGCTCTGCTTTCGGCTTGTTCAAAGGATTAAATTGGTTTTTTGTATTTTTTTCGGTTATTGTGATAATTGCAATATTTTATTACCTCAAAAAAATTGTTAAAAGCAGGAAATTGCTGCAGTTTGCAGCCGGCTTGCTGCTTGGCGGCACAATCGGGAACCTGATTGACAGGGTTGCTTACGGCGCGGTTATTGACTTCATCGACTTCAGGATATGGCCTGTATTCAACATTGCGGACAGCGCTGTCACGATTGGAGTAATAATTTTGATTGTTTTATTGTGGAAGAAATAAACTCCTCAAATAGCTTTCTAAATCATACATCCCTGTGGCTATTTTTATTCCTAATTCTTGTGCAGTTTTTGCCACATCACCATTCTTAGTCATGATTATAAGTTCAGCACCTTTTTCCTTTTCAATAATTTTTCCGCACAAATCCGTACCTAATATTTCTGGAGGCGCACCTCGTCCTCTTGACATACAATCGCCAATGATATACAAATCATAAGGATTTCTAGTTACCATACCTAAACCAGATTCATAGGTAGTTACTAAAATTCTGCTAATGCTTTTATTTAAAACACGTTCAAGCCTTCTAAACACTATTCCATATATACTATGTCTTCCTAAATTGCCATCAACAATCAGCACATTTGACATTTTTACTTCTCCATATTTTAGATTAACTAATGCACTTGTCAGCCTCAAACCCCTTGCCTTCTGCCTCTTCCCTTGAATTGAACCATATTTGGTTTTCAGCGCCTATCTTTTTCGCCCAGTCGCATTTTGCGGCATGAAACTTGTTGGCTTTTTTGCTGGCGACAAACTTGCCCGGAGTGAAGGTTTTCTCTATGCTGGGCTCTTTTGCAGCTTCAGGCTCCATCTTGTCGATGTAAGGATAGTAGTCTTCTGCCTTTTTATTGTGAACTGGTGCAATTTGTTTTTCACCCCTTAGATTAAGGAAAGCTGTTATTATTCCTGCCATTGAGAACAAGACTGCCGTGATGTGTGCTGTCTCAAACAAGCCCTTAATCACGTAAATAAACAGGATGTTAGCCAGCACAACGACCAAATTAGCTCCGATGAGAGTCCAGCCCCATTTTTTGCCATGGTAAACTGAAAAAACAGCAAATGCCGTTGCCGCAATCAAGACAAGCAAAACCCCAAGCTCAAGCACAAATGCAAGCCTGCCCAATTCAAAAACGGCAAGCACAAAGCTGACGCCGACAAAAAGAAGTATGAAGTTTATTGCAAAAAAGCTGATGCTGAATCTCCCCATAATAAAGGGTTATTAAGAGATTTATTTAAAGATTTCTGTGAATCAGAACTCCTCGAACTGGTCCATCTCCTTCAAGTATCCCTTCCTCCTTAGAAACCCGACCTGCGTAGGGGAGTACTTGTACATTACGTCGCCTTTTTCATCACCTGAATACTCCCACGGCTCGACAATTACAATGTCGCTTTCCCTGACCCACAATTTCCTGGTGAGCCTGCCCGGGATCCTGCAAATTCGCGTCTTGCCGTCAAGGCACTTGACCCTCATCCTTGAGGCGCCAAGCCTCTGCTCTATCAATCCAAAAGTCTGCCTGCCCCTTGGAAGATTGATTCTGGAAATCTCCTGCTGGATTTTCTCCTGCCTCTGCTGCTCTTCCTTCTTCTTGCCCATTACAAAACTGAATTGCAGTTGCTTTATATAGTTTTCTGTGAAAACACCAAATCCCAAATTTTATATATAGCAGTAAATTCTCGAAAACAATGCCACGCTTAAACCTTCCCAAGGAAAAGACATTCACAGGGCCTGCATTGATATGGAAAAGGATTGCGGCTTTTTTTATTGACATGATCATAGTCAACATTGTTGTCTTGTTTCCGTTCAGGGCATTGTTCCGGAATATCATCCCAAAAGACTATTCTTTTTCGGAAGCGTACAAGCTTTTGGGCAGCAGCTCAAACTACGCAAGCTATATAAGCTCGGTGTCTTTTGCAATGTCAATTCTGGTAATTTTGTATTTTTTCATGATGGAGAGGAAAATGTCGCAGACAATCGGGAAAATGATGATGAAAATCTATGTTGTCAGCGATAATAAGGAATTAAAGGCATGGCAGCTTTTGGCAAGGAGCCTTGTGTTTCTGCCCGTGTTCCCTTTTGTGCTGCTGTGGGCTGTTGACCCGTTATTCATGTTTTTCACCAAGACAAACCAAAGGCTCACCGAGATACTTGGCAAGACAAGGGTTGTCGAAATGTATACTTTGCAATAAGGATGGAGGCTTTAATGGCAGAGCAAAAAATATTTTTATTGAAGGTTGATGTAATGCCGAACAATATACAGACATCGATGAAAACACAAAATGTGAGCCCGCAGGAAGCAATTGGATTCTTGGAGATGGCAAAAGACCAGATTCTTGACAACGTAAAGCAGGGCAGAAAAGACATATTCCAGGCTTTCAAGAAGGAGGGCGAGCAGTAATGGGGCAGCCACCCTTCAGATGGGGCTATGCAATATTTGTTTTGCTGATGCTTGGGCTGCTCGGGTTCATAACAGTCGGAGTACTCTCGCTGTTTGCCGGGGTTGATGTTGAGTCATTGGGAGGAAATGTTGCACTCATACCTATAGAGGGCATTATTGCAGGCACAGATGATTCCGGGTTTTTTGAGACTACAACAAACTCGCTCGACACGGTTGAATTGATAGAAAAGGCAGGCAAAAATCCGGGCATAAAGGCCATAATACTCGAGATAAACAGCCCAGGGGGCTCTGCTGTTGCATCTGAAGAGATAGCAAACGCTGTCAGGAAAACAAACAAGACAACCGTTGCATGGGTGAGGGAGATAGGAACTTCAGGAGCTTACTGGATTGCCTCTTCTGCAGACCATGTTGTAGCTAACAGGGTTTCAATCACAGGCTCAATTGGAGTTATTGCGTCGTACCTTGAGTTTCCCGGATTGCTGGAGAGGTATAATGTGACATACCAAAGGATGGTTTCCGGCAAATACAAGGACTTGGGAAGCCCTTATAGGGAAATGACTCAGGAAGAAAAAGCCATATTCCAGCAGTCTCTCGACGATATAAGGGATTATTTTGTAAGCGAGGTTGCAAAAAACCGCAACCTGAACAAAAAGGATGTTGACAAGATTGCCAATGGGTTGTTTTATCTCGGCGCAGAGGCCAAAGAGCTCGGGCTGGTGGACGAGCTGGGGGGAAAAGACGAAGCTGTAAGGTACATAGAGAAAAAAGAGGGCATAAAAGCCGACATTGTTGAGTACAAGAAGGAAAAGACGCTGCTTGAGGTCTTAAGCAAAGTGCTGGGGAGGCAGTCATTTTTTGTCGGGAAAGGCATTGGAAGCTCTTTGTTCGACAGGAAAATTGCATCAGGCATTGGAATAAACACTTAAATTTATGTATAAACATATATTAGATTTGCTAAGAAAAATACTTGGTGTAATATTAATAATAATTGGCGTTATATCCGGATTCATCCCAATAATCCAGGGATGGCTGTTTATAGTTGCCGGATTGCTTCTTCTGGGGGTTAAAAAAGAAACCATGAAGAAATGGGCAAACAAATCCAAGAAATGGCTTAAGAAGCTGAAATTCTGATTTATTCTTTTACGCAAACACCCAGCTCGTCAGTTATTTTTCCGCTTAATCTGCATTTATAGCCAGTTGGGCAATTGAACCCAGCAATTCCGCCGCATTCGCATTGCGGTGAGCAAACCTGTATGCAAAATTCCGCATCTGTTCCTGCGCAGGGCGAGCCGCAATCATTCCAGCTGCCTTTTGCATTTGCGCATTCAAGTTTTGTTATTCCCTGAAACCCGCCGCAGTCAGCCGCGCAGCCGTTTTCCTTCTCATTAGACTGGCAAACATTGTCGCCGCAAAAAGGCTCTTTTTTTTGTACTGATGGCTTGCAGCTTGCTATAAAAATAACGAGGAATAAAAATAAAACGGTTGTTTTTTTCATTGCAGTGACATAAAAATAATCTCTATTTAAATATATTGTATGGATTAGGCATACTAAGAAAGCCTTAAATATGGAATTTTAATACCATGGCAAATGAAGTGGGGGTTGATGGTTTTTTTAGTTTTTGTCATAGCTTTAGCCTATTCTGTTTCTGTGCAGTCGCAGATTAATTCTGAACTTGAAGAGCTGTTTGGCGGTAATGAAGAAACTGATGTAATTGTTGTGTTAAAAGATGATTACAGTGTTTTGCAGAAATATGGAATTTCTAATGACAAAGATGATTTTGAAGCCAAAAAGATGATGGTAAAAGAGCAGAAGGAAAATGTGCTGAAGGATTTGGCGTTGAAGAAAAAAGACAAAGAATTGTCAGCACAGGCTGATGGAAATTATGATTTTGATTTGATAAATTCCTATACAACAGTCAACGGGTTTGCGGGAAAGCTGAAGAAATCCAGCTATCAGAAGCTTAAAAACAATCCGAAAGTTTTGAAGATATACAAGCCGAAAAACATAACGCTTTTCCTAAGCGACTCTGCAGGCATAATCAATGCAACAAGGGCATGGGACCTGATTTATAACGGCACAAACATAACAGGCAAAAGCGAGTCGGTTTGCGTCATAGACACAGGGGTTGATTACACACATCCTGCTTTGGGAGACTGCTCGAACAATTCTTTTTTGAATGGGGCATGCCCAAAAGTGATAAATGGCTATGATTTTGTGAATAGTGATGCCAATCCGATTGATGACAATGGGCACGGTACTCATGTAGCTGGAATTGTCGCATCAGCAAACGAAACTTACAAGGGAATTGCGCCTGATGCGAATATTATTGCGATAAAGGTACTAAGTGCTTCTGGAGGCGGCACAAGCGCCAATCTAATTAGCGGCATTGACTGGTGCGTGAATAATGCATCAGAATTTAACATAAGTGTTATTTCAATGAGCTTGGGAACACCAGAGTTATTCACTTCTCATTGTGATAATGATGATACTCTGCTAACAAGCTCGATAGCAAATGCAATTATAAAAAATATAAGTGTAATTGCAGCTACTGGAAATGCCGATAGCACGAGTGGCATTGCAAGTCCTGCACTGAGGGAAAAAATTCAACCATTGCCGCAAGTGCCGGCACGGATAAAAAAACAAATAAAATAACAGGATTTTCTGTTAGAGATATTGCTGGAAAAGGAAGCATTTTTATTGCTGCAGGATTTATTGCTGTAATCCTTGCAGTATTTGCAGCAGTTAAGTTCTACAGGCGCAAACAACAATAAAGTTTATATAATAGTGTAAAGATATTTAATGTTTTCAGTAAAAGAGGTTGCTTAATGCCAGACAGGATGAGTACTTTTGAAGTTGTTCTTTTGGTTGTCGGAGTAGCGTCTGCTGTGCTTGGCTTCCAGCTCATAAACCAGGCTTACAGGGCAGAAAGCGGGCAATTAAGCTGGCTGATGATAATCGCGATTTTCAGCTGGCTCACACTGCTTGTGATGTTTATCCTGCTAAGCCTGATGGTCGATGTTTCAAAGAGAGAATTAAAAGAGATAAGAACTCTTATTGAACTGCTTTCCAAAGGCAGAAAAAAGTAATTATTTGGCTGATATTGCCAGCAATTCCATCTTTTCTATGTCTCCCAAGTCAACCAATGGCTTCGGGAATTTAGAATAGTCGTCAAGTATGCGGTTGCAGGCAGTGTTAACCCAGCACTGCACAAACGGGAAGTTCTCAACCTGGCTGAAATCAAGTGTGTCGAATGCAAAAATGTAGCAGTTCTTGCCTTTAAGCTGCTTTTTCAGCTCAACGGCTTTCCTGAAGTTGTTCTGCCCGGGCTTCAATGAAACCAGAATGCCGATTTCTGCTGATTCAAGGAATTTCATGTAAGCAGCTTTTCTTTTTTTATTGTACTTTTCAACTTCGCTCCTGTCGATTTTTGACATTATTGCATTTATGGGGTCGTAGCAGAAAACTTCTTTGTCTATGCTTAACGCAATTCCAAGTGGATGAAAGACGCCTGTTCCAATGTAGAGAAACGCGTCAACATTATCGCTTATTTTTTCTGCGGCGCCTGTGTCGCAGCCGAGCAGCTGCCCTTCGTACTTCTGCCTTATTTTGTCAGCAAAAACATTTTTTCCATTGCTTTCAAGAAACTGCCTTATTTCATCAGCATAGTCAAGGAACTGGACTGTTGTCGCTAATCCAATTTTCTTTGGAAAAATGGATGCATCTAAATTTGACAGGTTGATTTCGCCTTTGTACCTTGATTCAACCATCATTATTTTCATGTTAAAAATAGATTAACTGCTTTGTATATTAAGGTTTTTAAAATATATTATTAATATTCCATATAGAAAATAAACTATATAAAACATATATAATTCACTACTTTAATAGAGTGAAAAAAGCGAAAAGTTTATAAAGGATAAAACTAGGTGTAGAAATATGAAGCGGAAATATGTTGTTCCTCTGGCAGCTTTAGGAATTGTGCTAGCAGAACCTGCCTTTGTCGCAGGAAAATCAGTTTACGACAATCTGACACCAAACAAAGGAATTGAAAGAGTTGTGCAGAATTCTAGCGGAAACGAGCTTGAAAAATTATTGGGAGGGGTAGCTTACGGGCAGAGTGATGGAATTGATAAAAAATCACAAATAGATTATGATGAAATAGGAAAGAAAGCAGGCAATTTTCTAAAACCTGAAACTTTCAAAACGGCTTTAGAAATGATGCAACCATATCAAAACGATCCAGGAAATAAAAGCGGCTTATTTTATGCCCATTTAGGATTGGGTTATAGGTATAGTGGAGATTTTGAAAACGCAGAAAGATTTTATAAAAAGGCATTAGAAATCAACCCAAGTGATGAAAGCACAAGGGTTAACCTAGGCATATTATACTTGAGATTTATGAATACTGCGGAATCTAGGAAATTGGCACAAGAGCAATTTGAATATACTATAAAAAATATTAATAAAAATAATCTTGCTGCAATCACATACTTAAATGGCATGAAATCTGGTAGATTTTAGCAATATTTTTATAAAGAAATACTAAAATAGTACGCATGACAAGAAAGATTAGCGGTTTATTGTTTATTATCCTTTTTTCTTTACCTCTGACTATTGCGTATCACATAGATCAACAATTTTTTAATGATATCAATACTAATGATTTACAAAAAATGAGTTCCGATGATATTTCGCATAATATTCAAAATATTGAAAAGAGTGTAAAAATAAAAGATTTAACACCAGAACAAATAAGCTCGCACATTGATGAGCTTTCTGATGATGGACTAAATCAACTAACCAAAGACCAGCTATCCTTCAAAGATTCCTCAGGCACTCCAAACATCAACAAAGTAAGCGACTGGAACAAGCTTGACAAAAATGCAAAAGACGGGGCTTTAAGCGAAATAACAAAAAAATCCATTGTTACAGATGGAATTACCGGCGGGAAAGTTGTCGGCAATGGCGTTGAGTTTGATGCTATACAATTTTGGAAAATTGACAAGACATCCATAAACAATTGCATTAAGTGCTCCTATGACGGCTCTAAAATAAAATTCCAGCACGCTGATTCCATATTGACGAATGAAAGCGCCTCCACCAACATAGACAATTTTGACGGTTATGAAGATGTTTTCTCCGTCGAAAAAGCAGACACGTTCATAAGCGACTGCATAAGGGTTGACAACATCAAGGACAGCGAATTCAGGGTAAGCAATCAAGTCGAGATTACAACGAAATCAAATGTCAACCTGAAAATCACTGACTGCACGTTCAATGAATACCAATTTTCTGGCAAGGGAAAAGTCGTTGTTGACAAAAGCAGCGACAATCCCCAATATGTTATAGAAAACGGGACACTCACAAAAATAGAAGACGGCTACAACGAGAGCATTGAGTCAAATAATTCTGCAGTTGTTGAGACTGACAATGTTTTTGGCTTCAAGTGCCTCACAATCACCCCTGCAGGAAGCTATTTCTACAGCGACAGGGACTTGAGAAAGGATTTTGTAGTCAACATTCCAAAAGAATCAAAGGTTTACAGGCTGTGCCTAAGGAAAAGCAAGGCGCAGCTGTTCAAAGACTACAACGGCTTAGTGGATTTATTTGAAAAAAAGATTGAACTAAACGGAATAGTGAATTATTTAAGATACCCTCTGAAAAACAACCAGACTGCATCTTTGCTGAGCAGTTTTGTATACAGTGGATTAAGGGATATAAACGCGCTATTCTCCTACGACAATAACCTGATTTTCCTCAACAGCATTTTTCTAACGAATAAAAACAAAATAAACGGCAACTTGTCAATAGTTTACCCGAGTAATTACTACAGTATAAAAGAAATGGAGATTGGAAATGAAATTCACAGTGTAATACAGCTGAACTTAAACCTCAAAAAAGAAGATACGGCACAGAATATAAACTACGAATACGGGACAGACTATTTCAAGCCAATAGCTAGAATAAATGGCAATGTCCTTATTCAGGACAACGGCAAGAACAGGCTGACAATACTGCCGCCGGAGCATGAAAAAATAAATGATGTGTGGAAAGATGGATAAAAAAGCCCAGATTGCATTCATAATTATTGCTGCGATTTTTATTGCAATAGTAGCGGCATTGGTGATTTATGCGGCAAACCACTTCAGGAACAAAAATTCAGCCGAGCCTCTTGTATTCGAGAAAACCAGCATTGAGAATTACGTAAGCAGCTGCATTAAGAAAACAGCGGAAGACAGCCTGAGGCTGCTCGGCAGGCAGGGAATAATAGTGCTTGACAGCTACCTGCAAGCCCCGAATTCAGGGGTTGAATATTACATTTACGGCAGCCGAAGCAGAGTTCCACCAATCGAGAAATTGCAAAGCCAGCTTTCAGATTACTTGAGCCTCAACATTAATGCATGCCTCAGGGACTTTGAGGACTTCAGGAGCCAGGGATGGGATGTTGAAAAAGGCAGTGCAAATTCAAAAGTGCAGATAAACCAGAATGATGTCCTGTTTGAAGTGGAACTGCCGCTCAAAGTAGCCAGCCAGGGCAGCCAGCTTAATTTCGAGAAATTCTCGTCGCTGTTGAACGTCAGGCTGAAATACATATATGACTTGGCTGCCAAAATTGCGGATTTAAATGCCAAAATCCCGGCAAGCGTTGACAGGACGGATTTGGGCAGTTATGATGTCAATGTAACCGTCTTTCCGTACAAGGATTCCATGGTTTATGACATAAGGGATTCCAAGTCATTGATAATGGGCAAGCCCTATGCCTTCAGGCTCGCCTTGAACTTCGGTTAATGTAATACAAAACAATAGCAGCTGCCATGACGAATGATATAACCAGCATATAATTTATGCTTGGGCTTTTTTCCTCTGCAAATTCTTCAAGCCCTGCGGCTATTCCAAATGCCAGCAGGAGATTCTTGCATTCCTCGTCGATTCTTTTGAAGACTTTGTATGATATTTTGCTATTGCCCTCAAGTCTGGGGAAGGTCCACATTATGAGCGGATCGTTTCTGACAACCTCGTACCCTGACGTCTCAATCAGTATCTCATTCACGTAAGCGCTGACGCACTTTGGTATTTTCTCGTAAACGCTTACATTAAGCAGCATCTTTTTCGGCATTAAATGAAGGGCTATCCTTGTACTCTTGTCGCTTTCATTGTAAAAAACGTCCCTCTTTATCTCGAGATTTTCCTGGGTTAAATTGAAGTATTTGCTGAAAATGTAATTTACCTCGTCCAAAACCTCGTTTTCCTTCAAAAACGGCTTTTTAATACTTATTACTTCCTCCATGACCTTGTGCGGAGAGCTGATATCCTTTTTTTGCGTTTCAGCCTGCCCCTTCCCGTCTCCGGCTTGGGAAGGAAGGAAAGCTATTTTGTCGTCTGCATTGCCGGCCAAAATATTGCCATCAACATCATTGCCAAATGCATTGAACAATGCAATCCCGTATTTGTTTTTTGAAAGATGATTCCCAACCAAAATGCTTTTGTTTGTGCTGTCGAGGTAAATGCCGATTTCATAATTTGATACATTGCAGTTTTTCACAGCGACATCCTGCCTGCCCTTAGCCAGAATGCCGTAGCCTATTCCGTTCCCGCTCAAAACAGAGCTGTTGCATTCAATTGCAATCCCGTCCTTGGCTATTTTTATGCCGTTTTCAATATTGTAAATTCCCGGGCAAAAAACAGCAGTTTCCATTATCTCCGTGTTTTCCGTTGGAATGGTACAGGCAGCATAGGCTGCAGGCAGCAACGCAACCAAAAAGCAAAAAACAATATATTTTTTCATATTTCTGTTATTTTGATTAGGTTATTTATTTGTTTCTATATGGGCGGTTTTTTATTCCAATTTTTTCACCACATTGAAGTATAAACAATTGTTTTTAAACATAAAGCCCAAAGTTAAGGCAATGGCCGAATTAAAGAGAGTTCTCGGGTTCTGGACAATCCTGTCCTTGGCAATAGCCTCTATAATGGGCACTGGCTTGTTCTTTGGGGTTTCAATAGCAGCCAACTATTCTGGAAACGCCTCAATAATTGCATGGGCTGTGCTTACGCTTATTGCAGTTTACATAAGCACGTTTTTTGCAGAGCTTTCGTCAGCATACCCAAAGGCAGGCGGTATCTATGAGTTCAGCAAGCACGCCTACAGCAGGTTTTTCTCGTTCATGATAGGATGGCTTGCATGGATTGTGGGCAACCTAACAACAGCATTGGTAGTGGCAGCAGCAATTGACTACCTCATGCCTTCGTCAGCTTTCTGGCTGAAAATAATCATAAGCGTTTCTTTCATAATTCTTCTGAACATTATAGCATACATAGGCATCGAGACAAGCGGGATTGTTGTCGTCATGATAGCTGCATTGTCAATTGGGGTTGTAGCCTCTGTAGTGGTTCCTGGGGCTTTCCACATAGACTTTTCAAATTATTTTCCTTTCTTCACACTGGGCACAGCCTCTATTTTCATCAGCATTTTTTACATAGCTGAAAGCTTTTTTGGCTGGGAGTCCGCAACTTATCTTGCCGAGGAAACAGAAGAGCCTGAAAAGACAATACCCAAGGCGATTGTGTGGGGAACTGTCATAGTAGGGGCAATGGGAATCCTTGTTGCGGTTGTCTCATTAGGAGTAATTCCATGGAAGTCGCTTGTTTCAAGCTCTGCCCCCTTGTCGCTTGTGTCGGAAAAGGCATTTGGGAATCTTGGCATGCTGGCGGTAAACATCGGCATTTTCATAGCTTTAATCGGCTCTGCCGCAGGCGAAATAATAACCCTTCCAAGGCTGATACTTGCATTGGCAAGGGACAAGTTGTTCATATCCCAGTTCAGCGAAATACACCCAAGATTTAAAACCCCGTACAAAGCCATCATATTCCAGACAATAGTCGCGCTCGCAGCCTTTGGGATGGTATTCGGGAGGTATAAGGCTTTGCTGAGCCTGCTGCTGCCGCTGGGCTTGCTGCTCTATATTTTTGTGGTTTTGTCAGTTCCTGTGCTCAGGATTAAGGAGCCCTCTGTGCAAAGAGGCTTTAAAGTGCCGTTTGCAGGAGCCGGCTCCGCCATTATAATAGCCTTAATTTTAGGCATTATGTCCCTGTGGCTTTTGAACGAGGCAAATGCGCTTGGCATACTAAAGCTTGGCTTGTCGCTTATTTTTGTCGGAATTCCGATTTATTTTCTTCTCGAGATTTATTACAATCCTGACGCAATCATAGCCATAAATGACTCCCTTGCATACGCCACACTGCTGACTGAAAAGATTATACTGCCCAAAAGCATAAGGAAAGAGATACTTGCGCTGCTTGGTGATGTAAGGGGAAAAAAGGTGCTGGAATTCGGCTGCTCTGTTGGAACCTTGACATTGCATCTTGCAGAGGCTGTCAACCCAAATGGAAGGGTTTATGCGACTGACCTGTCGAGAAGGGACTTGCTCATAACAAAAAAAAGGCTGATTAAAAGGGGGCATAATCATGTAATAGTAATTCATGACGAGCACCAGGTAAACAGGGTGCATCCTTCCATACCGCATGTTGATGCCATAGTGAGCATAGGAATGATGGGCTATCTTCAGGACGTGAAAAAGGTGCTCAGGGAGATGAGGGACTTGCTGCCTTACGGCGGAAAGATTGTATTTGTCGATTATGCTGATTTCTTCAAAGTTATACCGAATGTGGCATGGCTGTCCAATGACAAGGTCATAGAAAAAATGTTCCGCGATGCAGGATTTTCAGTCTTTGTGACAAGAAAAAGGGGCATGCTGTGGAATTATGTTTATGTTTACGGCATAAAGTTTCATGAAAATATACCCTATGTATAATTTCAGTTTATAGAGAACTTTGAATAACCTCCTATTTCATCACTTTACATTCAAAGTTCTCTTAGAGAATTTTGACAAAATTAATGTATTTCAAAATTCTCTATAGATACGATACCATTGTTTCTGGATATTTTGTTGTTTCCTTTTACAATGCTCCCTGTTACATTTGAAGGAAGGAACTTTATGTGCCCCTTGTCAAGATAATCAACCGCAAGCTCCCTGTTGTCAATTATTTTTATGGTGTAGTCAACTCCATTGACAGCCTGCGGCATTGCAAAAATTCTTGAGTAGCCGTCATTGACATACTGCGCAGTATCTATCTCGCTATACGCAAGCTCTGCAATGTCCTCTGCAATTTTCCTGTTGCCCTCCTCCCTTGCCTCTAGCAGCTTTGAGCTGGTTACTGCAAAAAAGCCGAGCACAACGAGAAGCATAAAGGATGCAAGCATTATGAATTCCATGGCTGACTGGGATTTCGTATGCATTTTTTCATGCCTAAACTGCCGCATTTTGGATTATATAACTTCAATCCTGACATTGTCTTTGGCTGCAGCTTCTATCTTTACCTTTTTAAGCCCTGAGTTTCCAAGCTCCGGAATCCTGCAAACGTTTGCATTGCAGTTCTGGCTTAGTGTGGTTATATTGACAGAGGAGAAAAAAACGATTTCCGAAACGCCGAAAGTTGTTGTCACATTGAATACAAGCTCCCTTCCGTCTATTATCAATGCGCTGTACACACTGTCGGGAATATTCAATTCCAGCACGGTTTTTGAGCCCTGCCCCGAGTAAAAAATAGACTCCGCGGAGTCCACTATGCTCCTGCCAAGCTTTGTTATCTGCGCATCAGTTATCTCCTGGCTTGACTCCCTGGAGTAATTGTAAAACAGGTAAGTCGTAGGCACGATTATGGCAAAAGTCAGGGCTACGATTAGGAGGTACTCTAAGGATGACTGTGCCTTAACTTGATGTGACTCTTCCATTTATCTTACCGGTTACTGTGTGAATGGGCTGGCTTGGCGTGTTTACAGCGTAGTAGCTCAATGACACCTTCAGATCAACCCTCTCCCCGGCGATATAAGCGCCGCCTGTGCAGGAAGCAAAAATCAAGTCCTTTTCAGTTGCCTGCCCCCAGTCAAAGCTTGAAATGGGGGTGCATGAAATGGGAGGATTAGCATCATTTGTTATCTGGGCCTGAGTTACCCTTATATTCTCCCCCAGGTTATTTGCAAGCTTGATTCTTACCTCACCGGGCTTCAGGCTGAAATCAAGGCATTTGAGCTGTGACGGGAACATGCATTTCTGCGGGAGATACTTTCCAAAATCAAAAATGCCGAAATAATACAGGGCGCCAAGCGTAGTGGCAATTATAATAAAAGCCCAGACATAGGTTGCAAGAAATTCCAGTGCAGCTTGTGATTTAGCCATATTGCCAGCCCTTTTTTGCTTTGAAAGCAGAAAGAACATATATAAAATTTGTGTTTTATAGGGATTTTAGATAACTGTAGAGAGAACTTCCCCTTTCACTTCCTTTGCATAGCCAGAGCCGCTGGATACTGTGTTATATCTTATAGTTACCAAAACCTTGCCTTTTTCACCAACAACTATCCCCCCTCCTGAGCAGCCTGTCCATAAAATCTCCTTGACCTCGCCTGATTTCCATCCAGTTAAGCCTGCAGGCGGCGTTGGCTCTGCTGGCGACGTGCAAGTATACGCTGTTGTGCTTTCACCGCTTAAGTCTACAGATGATACATCCATCGGCTCACCTATGTTGTTCTTCATCCTTATTTTAAATGTAGTTGCTCCGATTTGATAATCCAGGCACTGGAATTCAGAGCCGAAATTGCACCTGTTTGGCAGAAGCTTGCTGGGGCTCAATATCCCAAAGTAAGCAAGCGTGCCAATCATGATGAGTATAACCAGAAATGCCCAGCCGTATGTTGTGAGAAATTCCAAAGCTGCCTGGGATTTGGTATTTTTAAATCTGGCCGTTGCCATTTAATTTCCTCTTTTAATTTTTAATTTAGTTTCTTGTTTATAAACTTTTTGTTTTGAATTTCTATAATATGCCGCCGAACATCGCCCCCAGAGCTTTCATGAAAATGAAATAAAACATCATCGAGCCGAAAATATATATGGGGATGTACTTAAGCCCGCTTTTCATGCTGCCCTTTTCAACTATGGCAACTATCAGCGACGAAAAAAATGAGATTGTAAGGATTGCAACTATTGAAAAAGCCCTGAAATCATCCTGGTTTACATTTATTTTTGAGAACACAAAAGGCAGGGCTGCTCCCCGCTGCGCTGCAACAGAAAGATTGCCTATGAAATTCAGGATAAGCACCAGAAGGTGGAATGAAAGCGCAAAAAGCAGCGGGCTTATAACAACAACAATCACAGATATGAAAATCACGTAAGCAATGGCTGATGCGGAAAGCTCGTCCTTAAGCGCCTTGGTCTGCTTGAGGTTGTCAACAAGCCTGTCAATAAGCTCTGCTATATTGCCTCCGCTTTCCGCCTCGCTTATTATCAGGTCTACTGTGCGCCTCAGCATCAAAGAATCGTATTTGTCAGAAAGCTCTGTAAGCGCTTTGCCGATGTCATACCCTGTCATAACCTTTTTGGAGGCTTTTGCCATCTCGGAGCCAAGCACATTGAACCTTGGCTTGATTGCAGCCCATAAAGCCCTTTCAAAAGTCATTCCTGCTTTCAGGTTGGCTGACAGCACTTGCAGAAACTCCGGTAGCTGCTCCTCCATTTTTTTTGTCCTGAAATAAATCCTCAGGTCAAGGTAAAAATACACAAGCAGTATGAAAAGGGTTGCAAAAAAAAGCTGCACAAGGAACCAGCCCAAAAACGAGTAAACATAGATTTCAAGCAGGGAAAATCTTCTTAGGTAAGGGTATACAAATACTATAAATATCAAAGTTGTTATAACCGCTGATGCGTAAAACAAAAGCCCAAAAAACCTGTACGGCACCTCGTTGAACCCGGCTTTAAGCAGATATTTTCTCAAATGCGGCGCCGCCTTTTTCGGCACGAATGCCTTGCCAAACTCCTCCAGAAATATAATCCTGAATGCCATTACAGGTTCACCATGGGCCTTATTGACTTAAAAAGCGTTATAAAGACAAATTGGATTACAACAATGAAAAATATGAACACAAGAAGGTTCTTCAAGTCAATCGGGAAGTTTATGAAGCTTGATATGACTATGAATACTGCAACGCCAAGCGAGGGCAGGATAACAGCTGCGAGCATGTAAAAAATAACCAAAGTGTTCAGCTTTTTGCTGTATTTTTTGATTTCCAGCTCCTGCTCCTTTGTTATTTCCTCCAGCACGGATTCAAGGGGCTTTGTTACATCTATGCCGAGCTGGAGCGCGTTGTTTATGTGGAACAGCACCCTCCTTAATTTTTCAGAAGGCGAGTAAGTCATCGCGTTTTTTAAAGCATCCTCAATCGTGTTGCCTGTGTCTATGTCATCAACTATCTCCTTTATGTACTTAAGGGCGATGCCCCTGCTGCCTGCAGTTTCTATAAGGGCGTTGAGCAGCGGCCTTCCGGAATAAAGCTTTACAAGCAGGTATCTTCCAACAAACAGCACTTCCTTGTTGATTTCGCGCTCGCGCCCCCGTATCTTGGCCTTTACCTTAAGCAGTGAATATTCAAAGAGCAAGATGAATAAAACTATGTAAATTGGCATCAGCAGCAGCAAGGATAGTTTTGCTTTTTGCAGAACGAAAAAAAACAGGATGGTGAGCAAAAACGCGTACAAAGCAGTTATTTTCAGGTTTTTGTTGACGTACTCTATCGTAGTATACGGCAAGTGCGCTATCCTGAGCTCGCTCTTAAGCCCAGGGAAAAATGAAGCTACCCTGTTTACAAACCCGATTTTAGACACCTGTTAGATGCATGAATGGCTTGTTCAGATAGTATTTTGAAAGTATCAAGCCTATCCTGTTGACGTCTGTCATGCCTTTGTTCACCATCCACTTCAAGATTTCAATCTTTGACTGCATGTCAGCGTATATCTCCTGCTTTGAAAGCCCTGTATAAAGGTTTAAGGTTTCAAGAATCGCCAATGGCTCATTTACAATCTCCAAAGTGTCTTTCAGCGGGTTAAGCTGCATCAAAAGCCTCGGGTCGCCGTTGGGAAGCACTTCGGCAATCTGCAAAGTCCTTCTCTTTCCTGTTCTTCTGTTTATGTGCTGCACAACGATTAGAGACAGCGCTGACAAAAGCTGCTTTGGCAGGTCAATTGGCGGGTTTGTGAGCCGGTTTATCGTTTCCCTTACATTGTTTGCATGCAAAGTGCCGTAAACCGAATGCCCTGTGTGCATGGCTTCAAAAAGCACTTCAGCTTCCTTTTTCCGTCTTATTTCGCCTACAATAATCCTGTCAGGCCTCATCCTGAGGGAGTTGACTATCAAGTCAAGCATTTCAATGCCGCCTTTCCCTTCAGGGTTTGGCAGCCTTGTTTCCAGCGGCACCCAATGGAGCACTTTTGGCAGCATCAGCTCTCTTGTGTCTTCCATTGATATTATGCGCTGGTTCGGCGGGAAAAAATTGGAAATGACATTCAGCATGCTTGTTTTTCCGGAGGCGGTTCCTCCTGAAATAATTACAGACAATTCGTTCTGCACAGCCATCCACAGCAGGGCCGCACCTTCATAGGAAATCACCCTTTCCTTTATAAAATCCGTAACAGTCCATGGCTTGACTGCAAACTTCCTTATAGTTATTGTATTGCCTTTTGAGGAAATCGGCGCCAAAGTGGCGTTTACTCTGTCGCCTGTTTTCAGGTGGGCGTCCATCAGCGGGTTGAGAATGGTTATTTCCTTGCCGACATCCCTGCCTATTATAGTGGAGTAATGCCTTATCCTTGACTCTGTCGGAATAAGCACATTGGTTTTCAGCCAGCCGTATTTCCTGTGGTAAACCCATACGGGCTCTTCTGCATTGTTTATCACAACCTCCTCAAGATTTGTGTCCTTGAGCAGGATGTCCAGGTTTCCGAGCCCTATATTCTGCTGCAGTATGTAATTTATAAGCATATCCATAGTCTTCTTGTCCGCGTCAGGGAAATATTTTGCAAGCAATTTGAGAATTTTGTCCTTGAACTGCTCCTGTATGTTGTAGACGCCTTCGTCCTCTGTCAGTGTTTTTGTCTCCTCTGCAACAAACTCGTCCCTTATCTTTTCAAGAATTATCTTTGTGGTGCCGCTTATGTTTGTTATGGAAATGGTGTATATGGGAACCGGTTCAGTGTCTTTCGATATTACCGCAACATCGACGACTATGTCATTTACGTTAAGCTCGTAAGTGTCAATTATCCTCTCGCCCCTTTCCATTTTGTTTTTTGGTTATACGCTTTATTTAACAGGATTTTGCCGTATTTTCATTGCAGTGTCTTTATTTTTGCGCGTATCGCCCTTGCTTCGGCATCGCCTGGGTCAAGCTGCAGCGCTTCCTCTATTCCCTTTGCAGCCTCATTATAAAAGCCTTTTTCAATGTACCTCTTGGCAAGCTCCTTCTTGGTGTGCACAAGCATCGGCTTTGTCAATGTCTGCATCGTTGCCGGCTGGCTTGGAATGCTTCTAATGGGCTGCTCCTGCTGCCCGGGAGCCTGCTGCCTGGCTTGCTGCCGTGCCGGCTGCCGGCTTAACTGCTTTTGCAGGCTTGATATTTCTGTGTAAATGCTGAGGCTTTTATAAATCTCCAGCAGCCTCATTCCGGCTGAATTTTTGTGCCTTAAAAAACCCTCCGGCACCTGGTTATAGAGCTCCATGCACTTGTTGTAGCTGACAATGGCATTTATCATGTCATTTGCCCTTATGGAGGCATTTACCTTGTCTATAAGCATGTTTACCTCCTGAACAAGGGAGGACACCCTTCTTACAAGCTCGTTGTCTGTTGTATTCTTAAGCTCCTTATAAAACTCCATAACCTGCTCTTGTATAGCCCTTTTTTCCTCAAAAAAGACATTTGGCATGGAGTTCAGCAAATCTTCTATCTCCGCGTAAATCCTAAAAGGCACGTCTTTTTTCCCCTCCTTAAGTGAGTTTCTTCCCCTGCCTATAAGCTCGTATATCTGGCTTGCCTTTTTCCTCACATCGCCGTAAGCCTGGCTTAGCATGCCTGAGAACTGCCTTGAAAGCGCAAGCAATTGCTCATAGAGCTCTTTGTTCCATTTCAGCTTTTGCTGCGCCAGAATATGCCATAGCTGCACATAGCTCTGTTCTGCAAGCTCCAGGTTGCCTTTGCCCAAATCAGCCCTTATGTTCTCGAATAGCGGCGATGCATCAATGTCCCTGAAATGCTCCGGGCTTTCCGGTTTTCCGGATTTGCCCGTATCCAAGCCAATTCCAGAAAGCTCCCTCTCCAAAAAATCATCAATATCCATTTTTAATTATAAGTAGGATAGGTATTTGTTCCAAAGCTCTTCTATTTTTCCTTCCGGAACTTTTTTTTCACGGGCTTTCCTCAAAAACTCCTCGCGTATATGGGCAAGATTTTGTTGCAGGTATTTCCTCCACAAGCCTTCGATATTCTCATACGGCACCCTTTTTCCTTTCGCCCTTTCATAAAACTTCTCTTTTGTTATAAGCCCTTCAGTAAAGCCCTTTTCCTTTTCTTTTGCCCCGCTTACCCCTTCCCTGTAAAGGTACACATAGGGGGTTGTGAACTTGTACTCTATGCCAAACACCTTTTCCTCAACCAAAAAATCAACAAGCGCCTGAATGCTTGCAACAGGCATTTTGAGCTTTTTTGCGGCGTCCTCAACAGATATTTTCCCGCTTTTCTTTACCAGCTCAAGCAGCTCATCCGCCGATGTCCTCAGCACATTGTCATTAGCCATATGCTTTAATTTGGCATTATGCAAAAATCTTTGATTTTTTATTGCCAACTGCACAAATAATCAGGTATTGTTGCGGCTGGCAAGACAGCCAACAACAAACAATTTATATGCCCAATTACTTTGTTGTTTGGCTATATCTTCAATATTCGATTTCGGGCATATAAAAACTTTAGTTATTGCAGCTGAGTGGCAACTCCTTTTTTAGCAAGTCTTTACGGCGTACTGGGATGTTATGTTGTACTTTGCCATGTGCCCTAAATCCAGCTTGAAAAACTTGAACTCGTCCCATAAGCCCGTTATGTTGTAAAGCTGCGTGCAGTTGCCGGCAAACTTGTGCGTCCAGAACAGGTAGTCCATATAGCTTTCAATCCGGTCGCTTGGGGTTATTTTGTTCGGGTTGACAAAAGACTCGATGCCGCAGCAGCCTGAAGGGCTTATGCTGTCGGTAAAGCGCATTAAAAAGCTTGGTGCATCGGAATTCTGCCAGTACATATAAGAGCCGTTTCTTAAATGCTCCCTTACTTTTTCTATGCTCCACTGGTTGAATTCAACTGTTGATTTTTTTATCTGGTTTGTATATGCCTTGTCTGTGTTCACAAGATAGTAGGGGTCGTGAAGGCCCTCAATACCTATGGTGGCTGTTACAGCCGAGCTTTTCTTCCATTCAGCAACATTCGATGCAACCGTAAAATTAACAAGGAGCCTTGAGTCGATGTTCCACGGCTTTGACTGGGATGCCGAGACGTTGATTATTGTGATTGTGGTATTCACGTTCAATGTGTCCTTTGCAGTTGATATAATCTTATTGTTCCAGTCCGTCAGCGTGCTGTTTTCCATAATTTTTTTGCCTGTAATTGAGTCTATCGGGAGCCCGTTTATCCTTCCGGTCACCATGACTTCCGAAAATGCGGAGTCAAAATCTGTGAGGTAGGAGCCGGTCGAGTTTACATAGAAAATAAGCGACAGCACAGCCTTGAAAGTCGTGGCCCTGAGCACTGTTTCAAAATAACTGCTTTCCAAGTCGCTGACATAGCCGTCTACAGACCCTATCCTTGTTTTCAGGGCTTGGGAGTTTTTCTGGAGGCTTACGCCCGACTGAGGCGTGAATATTATGATGAAAACAGCCATTATTGTTATTGCGATGAATGTGAAGAATATGCCTTTCCTGCCCATGCCTGCAAAGCCGCTTTTTTTTGCACGCCAGAAATCAATGGTTTTCCTTACCCCTCCCATGTGAACACCTCTGCCTTGTAGGGGCCCCATATGCTGCTTGTTGTCCTGCTCATAATCCCGAAAGTGAGCTTTTTTGAGGTGAGCAAAAGCGCTGTATTGTTTTTTGAGCTTATATGCTCTGCTGCCGGGTTTCTTGGATAAATCAAATTGCCGTCAATCCAAACCTCGTACCTGAACTGCTCAGGCACGATATCCTTTGACACATTTGCTACGAACTTCTCTGCCGTGTCAAGCTTGTTTGTAGCGTAAAACTCCCCAACCTGCTGAAGCAGCGAGTTGTCAGCGTCCGTTATAACGCCGTCTTTCCACAGCTGCCCGCCGATGCCCGCATAGGGGTTGTTAAGGTCTTTTATTTTTGTGTTGGAGAGAAAAACAAGCAGGTCGTCTGCAAGCAGGCTTACCTGGGTAAGCTGCGGCACATTGACGTAAGAAGTGCTTATTATGAAAATACCCATCGCAATTACAAAAAGCCCGAGCACAGCATCCAGTACAAAGAAATAACCCCTCTTTTTAGACGGCATTTTGATATATAACCAGAATTAGGGCATATTTATAATTTTTTGTTTATTTCTGGCTGCACAACGTGCCGCTTATGTTTATTTGCGGCGAGCCAATCCCCTTATAGCTGTCGTTTATAAGGACAATATTTCCTTTGCTGTCTTCGATGTATATGCAAAAATCATTTTCAACCCTGAATCTCCTTTTCAGTTCCTCATAATTCATTTCTTTGAGCTTGCTGGCTTTGCTTTCATTAACTTCTGTTCCGTCCACAATCCTGAGCGATGAGTCTCCTGACACTATCTGCCTTATTATTATTGATGCATCTTCCTTAAGCCTGCTGATTTTTGCATTGGGATCCTCGCTTAAAACTGCAAAAAATACAAAAAAAGCAGCCATAAATACTATTACCCCAAAGATAATGTCTATAGACCATGACTGGGCTTTTTGGTTTCTGCTCATTTTTTATTGAAAAATTTAGCAATAGTATTATTCTCTGCAGTACAAGCCATCTCTGCCCAATTTTGAAGAGCCTTTTGCAAGCAGTATGTTGCCATTGCCGTCCTCGATATAAATGCAGAAGTCATTTTTAACCTTAAGATAATCTTTAAATTGATTGTAGTCCATGTTTTGGATTTGACTCAGCTTGTCCCCATCGATAACGCCGTTATTTACAAAGCTTATTGCATGATCATCCAAAATAACCTCCGCTATTTTCCCCGCCTCCATTTCCAGCTTGGCTGTCTTATTGTAAACGCCGACAACCATGGCTATCAAAGCAACAATCAGCACAAGCGTGATTTCGTCTATTTTAAATTTTGGCATTTGACTAGCCGCAGGCTGCAACAACGAGCTTTACAGGCTCGCCGTTATAGATAACTATTCTCGTAACCTTAACAAGAGTGCCGCTTTCGCAGCTTAGGCTTGCTTCGATCTCCACCTTTGGCTGCGGAGCGCCGGAAGCGCATGCCACATAATGCGTTTCGTTGTAGTCCCTAAACCAGCCTGGCTGGGAGTTGTCACAGGCTGCTTTTGCAATGCTGTCATAGAAAGCGCAGCCGTTTTTGCCGTCGCATGAGGCATGTATTATGTTGTCTGCTGCAAAAGTGCAGTCCTGCTCGCAGGAAGTGCCAAAAACAAGCGCATTGCCGCCGTCAAAGTTTATGGTTAACTGCTGGTTTGGCGCCAAACTGAATGCCTGGGTTCTTGGCGCGTAATCCTGATGGGAGGCAACCAAGTCATAAGAATCGCAGCTTAACGAGGCGATGCTGTAGCTGCCCTGCTGGCTTGTCGTGGATGTTGCAACTGTTGTAAAGCCCTTCTTTGCGCTGACGCTTGCAGACGATACAGATTGGTTGTCAGCGTTTTTTACTGTGCCTGCAACAGAGCCGTTGCAGTCTGGGTCATTGCAGTCAACTTGCCCATCGCAATCATTATCCAAACCATCTGCACAGCTTGTTTCTGTTGCTGTTTTTGTTGAGTCATAAACATTTGGAGCGTTGTCGCATAAAGAATCGCCGCATTCCTTGTCCTTTAAGTCGCCATCTGCATTAGTGCCTATTTGGGTGTCTGCTGCGTCTGTGCAGGCTCCTGGGGAGCTTGTACATGCCCACTCATTCCTGTAATACCTGTCGCCTGAGCAGTAATTCGATTCAAAATTCTGGCATTCATAAGCTGAGGATGTAAAAGAAGAGCCTGATGCGCCATACTCTGTCAATATAGTTCCTGAGCAGGAATCTGAATAAGCCGTGCCAGTACAGCCGCCAAGCGTGCATGCGCTGTAGTCTGTCACGCTGCCTGGCACAGTGTAGGCTACTGGAGAATTGTCGCTGTCAGTGCTTGCTTTAGTTGCACAGTTCTCTGTTGAAGGAGTGTCAGTTGTAGACGTGCATGAGTTTGAGTTTGAAACAACATAATAATCCTTCATTGGGGGCACTGAAGTAAACACAGTGCCTTCGCATTTGTTATTGCAGACATCATTGCTGTCGCAATTGGCACTGCCGGTGCCTGAGCATGTGGTTGTTGACGTGCAAGAGCCTGTGTTAGTGGTTACATAATAATCATTCCATACAGAATTTGGGTCTGAGCCGCAGCCTGCTGAATTTCCGCCGCCGTACCAGCCGTCTGAGCCATCACAATCTGCTGTTTGCGTTACAGAATAAGTGCAAGAGCCGCCAGAGCAGCCATAGTTCCTGAATTCTGAAGTGGCATCATTATCAACACTGCCGCAAGTTGCTGTCTGCGTGTTGCCTCCGCCGTACCAGCCGTCTTGGGTGTTGCAATTCTGCCCGGTTTGCCATTGGCAGTTTGAGCCGCACACTTGAGTTGTGTCGCCTGAACAACTTGTTTGTCCCGCTGAGCAAGGGCCTTGATTGATGCACTGGGCTGGGGCATATTGGCAGTTGCCTTGGCATGTTTGTTGTAGAATGCCACAATTGCCACAGTTGCCTAAATTTTGGGTTTGCCCAACGAAGCATAATCCTTGGTTGATGCAGTTACCCAAGCAGTCATAAGTGCCGCAGTTGCCACATGCTTGTCCTTGCCTTGAATCGCATGGCCTGCTGCAAGTGCCATCACATTGTATTGTTCCTTGATTGCCGCATGGCTGGCCATAATTGCTAGGAGTTGGTATGCTGCAAGTGCCGTCACACTTTATTGTGCCTCCGCACAAGCCGCAGCTTTGCCCATATTGCCCATATGTAGATTGTTGCTTAATCGCAAGAGATTCATACTCTGCCCAAGAGGGATACTCCTTTGAATCTAGCGAGTCATAATTATCGCCAATGACGCTGTTCCGCAGATAAAGCAGCCTGGCTTGTTCATTGCTTGTTAAGACAGAATTTGAAACATCACCAAGAGGCGGGAGATCATAAAATCGTTGCGATACTAGTATAGGAATCGATTTATAAGGCTGGCAATACCAGCCACCCCAAGCACCGCCGCTGTCACAGTCTCTTCTCATAGTCATGCCGCATGCACTGCAAACGCCGCCAAATTCGGAAGTTCCAGAAGTGCACTCGCCTGCGCAGCCGCCGCCGCAACCACCAACAGTACACTGCGCGCTGGCATTTTCATTAAGAAAAATAATTAAAGAAAATAGGATTACCAATACTACTAAAATCCTCTTTTTTTCCATCTAAGTATATAACTTTTATTTATAATATTAAAACTTTTTGGTTTGGGATTTTCCTTTTGCCTTTCCTTTTGGCTTGGCAGATTTAATTCTATTTTTATAAACCACAAAACCAATGATTAAAATAGCCAAAACAATCCCAAGAATCGCATAAGTGTTTCCAAACTTATTCTCTTTCAATCCCAAAGCGATGATGCCATTTTCCCTTTCTCTTAGTCCTCTGCTTCCGAATGGCACAAAGATTCTCATTTTGCCGTCTGCACCTGCTCCGACTGTTATCGGCGCTCCGATTGGCGCTCCGACGTCAAGCTGGAACAAAAGATTGCCATTGTTTCTGTCCAGAATGTATGCAAAGCCGTTGTCTGCTCCCAGCAAAACCAAGTCTCCGCTTATTGTGGCAGAGCCCTTTCTGTAAGAATCATTCATGAAAAAAGTCCATAAAATCCTGCCTGTGACTGCATCAATAGCATATAAAGTCGAGTTTTCTTTTTGCCCAACGCCTATTGTCCTGCCTCCAAAATACTTATCGCGGCTTGTAACAGCAAAAGCCTCCATTTTTTGGCATTGGTTCTGGCTTACAGCATAGATAACATTATCCGCCAAGCCGATAGAAGACTGAATGCCTCCATTTGCAGACTGGCATATCACATCATTTCCTGCGCTTTCTAAAGTCAAATCTGCCTTAGGGTTATTGTCGTTTATGTTGTTTAGTTGGAGTGAAACTGGAACTGGTGCATATAATAATTTGCCATCAGATGCTCTCAAAACAATAACATGCCCGCTTTTTGAGCCTGCAATTACAACATCTTCTTTTTTGCCATCTACACTGATTTTATCATAAATAACGCTAAAGCCTATGTCATGATCATAGACGTCATGGCTTGTATGCTGGTAATACCAAAGCATCTTCCCATTAGTTATGTTCAATGCAACAACAGAATCTGTGTAAAGATTTGGGCCTGGGCGCGTTGCGCCGTTCAAGTCAGGAGAAGGATTGCCAGTGCCAAAAAATATCACATTGTTTTCAGTGTCAATCGCAGGCCATGCCCATATTGTGCCGCCTCCGAATTCTGTTGAGTTGCCCCAATCATATTTGTATGGTTTTATGTTACCTTTATGCGCCTCTAAATGCCAGTTCTTGGGCCCATTTGTAGCAGGAGGTATGGTAAACCACCTCCACAGCAATTTTTTTGTTGTTAAATTATAGGCGGCTATAAAGCCTCTTGCGCCAAACTCGCCGCCGCCGTTTTCCACTATAAAATAGTCGCCATATATAACAGGCGGGTTCATGTTAATGTAAGAGCCAAGGTTACCAGGAATGTTCTCGCAAGTGTTTGGAAAAATCCATTTTATGCTGCAGTCCTTTATGTCAAAAGCATAAATAGTGCAGTCCGCTGCCGATATCAAGATACCATTGTCATAGTAGGTTACCCCTCTGCCAGAATATTGTGAGCGATTGTTTATTTTCACTCTTGGAACTTCGTTTTTGCAGATTACATTGCCATTCTTTGAGTCCAAGGCAAAGAATTGGTTGTCGAAGGTTGCGGTATAAACAATGCCATCTATAACCAAAGGCGGTGTCCAGCTTCCTCTGACTGGGTTGCCTTCTTTGTCCATAACCGGCGGGCTTCTTCTTGGGATTTCCCAAGCCCATTTTATCTCGAGATTTGCTGCATTTTTTGCACTGATTTGGTATTGCTTGTGATAGAAATTGTTGGAATACTGGCTAAAGCCCGGATAGAGCCAGTTTTTGTCTTCAATTGATTTGGAGAGTGCAGTTGCAATAATTAATATGGTCATTACAAATAATAAAACAAATATAATCTTTTTATCCATTTTAACCACAAATTTTATATACTCGATTAGCCTTATAATTGATATGAAAAACCCGAAAAAAATGAGCACCAAGGAATTGATAGCCTTGGCTGATGAAATAAAGAAAGATATGGGAAATTTGCTCTTGGAAGACTACAAAAGGCTTAAAGAGTCTTTCAAATCTGTTCTGGCGAAATGATTTTAATAGTCTTAAGCCCATATTCTGAAAGTATCTCATTTATTCCCCCCTCCTTGTTTTTTAGATGAATTCTGTTAAAGGTTACGAGTATGGCTTCCCTCAAAGAACTTGTCAATATCAGTGTTATGTCCTCTTCTTTGATCCCTATATCAACGATTTTGCTGAAAAGCTTTTCAAAATCAATGCCCTTTGATACAATTTGCTCTATAATTTGTATTCTTTCGATTTGCTCATCTGAATTCTTTAGGTAAAATTCTTCTATCTGTATTTTAAGACTCTCGTGCTTCCATCTCCTCAATAACTCTAAAAGCAAAGTAGGAGTTACTAAATAGAACTCATGTTTATTTACTATACTAATAAACTTTCTGGCTTTATCCCCATTTTCACCTTTATCCCATTTACCTACTGTAACAACGTCTAAATCCACTACAATCTTTCTTTTTATTTTAATGATTTTCTTCATTTTAAATTTGTAACAATGAGCTAAAAATATTTTCCATTGATTTTATGTAAGATTCAAAATCCTCATTTGCCTCTGCAAATTTCCTTGCATTTTTGCCGATTTCCGCACTTTTTTCCTTGTTGTTTATTAAGAATTTTAAAATATTTGCAAAATCCCCTTTACTCGTTGAATCCACCACCAGAATATTGTGGTTTTCTGTTGTTTTTAAATAAATTCCCTTTTCCTTGACGCCTTTTCCAATGATAACGGGCTTACCAACTGCCATTGCTTCTCGCGCAATCTGGGGACCATGAGTGCCTTTTGGAAGAAAAGGAGTTTCTTCGCTTTCAGGGCAGACTATGCATGTTGAAGCTTTCATTATTGACGGTACTTTCCAAGGAGGAACGAACGGCATGAAAACCAATTTGTCCAGAATTCCCAGTTTTTTTGCATGCTCTTTAAGCTCGTCTGAATGGCTTCCGCCCTCTGTAACAAAAACAATCCTGAAATCCTCGTTTTTTATTTCAGCAGCAGCATCTATAAATTCATAGGTTTTTTTCAATCCTGAAATCTTGCCGAAATATGTGAAAACAGTCGTATCTTTTTCAATGCCGTATTGTGAAAAATCAACTGGATTGACGTTTGGATTAAATTCATTTAGGTTGATGCTCCTTCCAATGGGGACCAGCTTGTTTGTATCCAGGCTGTTTTCAACGAATTTTTGCCGTGTATTTGAGTAGCCAATTACTTTGTCTGCATTGTTGAAGCATTCTATAAAGATTGGCTTTAGTTGCGGAAAAGAAAACAATCTTGTTATGTCAGAGCCTGCATGCTGCAAAAGCCAAGGCATGTTAATTATTTTTTTTAATAGCAATGCAGATACTCCATAAGGGAGAAGATAATGCGAGTAAATCACGTCAACATTATATTTTTTTGTTATATCTAAAGCTATACTTGTCAATCTTGACTCGTAATATTTCGAGAAAGGTATTGAAGACTTAAACTCCGGACTTGTGCTGAAAAGCTCGACGTTTTTGGGTTCTAAAAGGTTTAGATCATTTTCATCTATTTGCTCCCTGTATCTTTGCTCAACTTCCCAGCAGTTTGAAGCTACATAGACTTTGTGCCCTTTCTCTCCCAAGGCTTTGGCGAGCCAATAAGTCTGCGCGGAAACCCCGCCTTCTATCGGGGGGTATTTGCTGATGAATAAAAGGTTCATAAAAGAAGTAATTTGATGTGCTTTTTTAGGTTTTCTGTTTGAAATTCAACAAATTATTTTTCTTTGAGGATTTTTAAGTCCCTCTTTAAGTCCATTTTAGAATAGCCTGTCCAGTCTATTTTATTTTCTTTAACAACATCAATCATTTCTGATAATGAAAGCCAGCATTCTTTCGCAGCCTTAGCTATGGATATTCTGTGCTGTCTTAGCTTATTAAGGGTGCCCTGTGCCTTATTAGAATTGGATTTTGCCATTTTATTACCTCCAAACCTTAAATGCATTTATAACCCAGACTACATTATTAATAGTATCCTTTTCTGTATGTACTTCGATTACAAATTTTTTAAATTTTATATTAAATTTCTACGCCTTTCTTTGTAGCTTCTCTAACTATTGTTATTTGCTTTTTTAGCTTATTGAACTCTTCTGGGGTGTAGCATAAAAAATCTACTGGATAATTTAAGTTCCAGTAATCATACATCTTTGCACCTCTTTTAAAAAAATTTAATCTTTTAAATTTTGGACTTACAATAACTAAGTCTATGTCGCTATCCTTATTAAATCTGCCTGTGGCTCTTGAACCAAAAAAAATCATTTTATGTATATAAATATCCTTATTTAAGGCGATTTTATATTCCTTTAATTGTCTTATAATTGTTTTTCTGCCCATTTTAAAATTTCCCCACTCACTTTTAAGAATTTCTTGACGATTTTGCCTAAATTTTTTACTTCTTGTACATCAGGATATCTTGAATAGGCATAAGCCAGCGTTAATTCCTTAGCTTTGTCCAATAACTCAGAAGGCAATCCAACATTTTTCCCTAATTCAACTAGGTCATGAATTTTTCTTATTTCACCGCTTTTTTTTAATAATAACGCCTTTAGAGCCTTTTCTGCACTTTGTTGGCAAAGAAAAGCACATACATCATACTTTTTGCCTTTAAAATTATATTTTGCGCTGCCTAAATCTTGCTTAGCTTTTTTAAACCATTTCTTAACTTCTTCTTTCATAGAAGGATTATTAGTGTATTCTTATTTAAAACTTTCTCAAACTACCTTAACCTGAACCAGTTCTTCCTTCGGCTTTTGCAGCATTTTGGGCCTGTTATAAAAGAAAGAAAAGAACTCATAGATTTGGTTCCTGCTAGGCATGTACTTGACTTTTGGGCCGTCTATACTTATTACATTTCTTATCTTGATTTGCTCATTTTCAATGTAAAACAATTCCATGCTTTCTTTCCACGAGGCAGGGGCATTCAATGCCCTCGATACCTTGTAATAATCAAACCCGAACCACTCCCTAGGCAAAGGCATTGTCAGCTTGAAGTCTATATTATCATTTTTTAAATAAGCAAGCAAATTTATGATTTTTGATTTGTTTTTGATTGACTCAGCATTGTTCAGATTTTTAATTGAGATTAATAATTTTTTTATGTTTTTATTTTTGATTTTGTTCAGGAAACCATCAATTTCAAAGTCTTCTAGGTCAATGATGCTCAAATAAACAGCATTGTCATTCTCTTTTTCAATGTCCTTTGCTTCAACCTTCAAGCCATTGCAGTAATAAATCCTGCCGTTGTTTAATTCAAAATACTCTCCCAAATCCTTGCTTTTGTCTTGAACCATTACGTGCTCCCAATATTCTGGCTCTTTGTCACTTTCTACAATTTTTGCCATTCTAGCCAATTCCTCTGCGGGAAGTATCTTGTCAAATGCCTTCCAGCATTGTGGGTCGGTTGCAAACGGAGTTCCAGAATATCCATAAGCAATGCAGGGTGCCCCTCCGCCGCATCTCTCAAAAAGCTCGCAACTGCCGCATTTCTCGTTTTTGTAGTTGTTCTTGTCCCTTAGTTTCCACATCCATTCATTTGCATACCAAATCTCAAACAAGGATTGCTGCATCACATTGCCAACCTTGATTGGCAGCCTTCTGCATGGATAAACTGTGCCGTCGCAAAGAACAGTCATTCCTCTTGTTCCAACCCCATCGCAATGGTTAGCCCATGGATGGTGGTCTTGCTTTTCAGGATCTGCCATAAAATAAAGGGTTCTGTTCCTGCTTAACTTTGTCTTTGAGCCATTCTTTTCCAGCTCTTTTGATATCTTTGTTACTTTTTCATAATGCTCTTTGACATCCAAAGGCTGAAGCATCTGCTCTTGGATTTGCTTTCCGGCTCCCCACGGCACCAGCCTGTCGCTCCAAAGGCTGTTTACACCCAAGCTTTTTGCTATTTCAAGAACTTTAAAATATTCCTTGCTGTTTATGCTTGTTGCTGTAAATGAGAAGCTTGTGTGAATTCCTTCCTCGACGAGAATTTTTGCTCCTTCAACTATTCTTTTATAGGCACCTTTGCCCCTTATATAATCATTTGTATGCTCTTCCCCCTCGATGCTTATCTGGAAGAAATCTATTTTCAAGTCTTTAAGTCTTTTGGCTATGTCTTTTGTTATGTAAAAACCATTACTCATAATATTAAATTTAAGCTTGTTTCTATTTTCATGGATTTTTTCAAGAATGTCAAAAATATCTTTTCTGACAAAAGGCTCGCCGCCTGTGACCTGCATCCTGCCATCAATCCCCCACAAGTCAAGCAGTTCTACATACTCGTCAACAATGCTCAGCATCTTTGGCAATGGCATTTCAGGAGTCTCATAAGAAGTCTGGTAGCAGTGCTTGCACCTAAGGTTGCATCTTTCTGTGATGTGCCACTGCAGGAATGATGATTTTGGTTTTGGGAGATAATTTAAGATTTGAATCACCTTTTTTACTGTAAAAAATCTAATAATCATTACTAATATTTGAACTTTTCTGTTTTATTGAAATTAAGTTACTTAGTCTTTTAACATACCCCTAACCCATTTAAAGAATCTTTCTGTATTTTTTATCGAGTCAAGAGCATTTGCCTCGGTCATTAACTTTTCTTCGTACTCAGCGCTATTTTTGATACGCAACAAATCCAGCAACTGCCTGTTTTTGCTTTGTATATCAGGCAATTCTAATGAGTTTAATAAAGCTATAACATCTTCATGCCTTTCGCCAGCATGCCTAATTCCTTTATAAAAAACTGTTAATGCATCTGCGGAACTTATTGCGCAATGAATTGCATTAAGCACAGTAGCATTAAATTTTCTTTTGGCAAAGCTTTCATTCATTATATCAAAAAATTCGTCTGCTTTTGATAGATAATTCATATATTTGTGTTTATCAACATTTCTGCTTTTCATAATTTATCACCTTTAATTAAGATATGGCTTTCTAATATGTCTCCAACAAAAGCTATATTTCTTTTCCTCTTAAATTCGCTTTCAGTCATTATATGGGCAGATATGACATTTCCAAACTTTTTGCTAAAAGATTCCTGATTTTGTGCTATAATCTCATTTATTTTAGATTTATCTCGACTTATTATTAATACGTCAATATCACTATTAAATGCCTCTTTTCTCATTGCAACACTGCCAAACAAGGCAACAGATTTAGCTTTAGGCAAAATTTTCTTAATTTCTTCTTTTAAATGCTGTATAGTTTTAATCTCGAAATCAAAAAGTTTTTTTAGTTCATTGTATAAATAGCTTTCTTTATTTAATGCTATCAAGTTAGATGTCCCATGAGATTCTATTTTTACAATGTTCATTCCTTGCAAATCGCCTAAAGACTTTAACACTGCAGTATGGGAAACTTTAATATTATCAGCTAATTCTCTTGAAGTAAATGTTTTAGTCTCAAACCTGAACAAAGCTCTCAAAATCTTTACCTTTACCTTGCTCCCCAATAAGGCTTCCAGATAGGTGTTAAATATCATTTGATTGGAAATAAAAGTTTCCACGTGGAATAAAAACATTCCACTATTATATAAATGTTTCTGTTCTATAATCGCATTTCAGGAGTCTCGTAAGAAGTCTGGCAGCAGTGCTTGCATCTTTCAGTGATATGCCACTGCAGGAATGATGACGCTGGTTTTGGCAAATAAGTTAGGATTTAAATCACCTTTTAATGACTAATTCAAATTTCTATCCCTTCCTTAACAGCTTCTCTTACTATTGTTATCTGCTTTTTTAGCTTATTGAACTCCTCTGGGGTGTAGCATAAAAAATCTACAGGGTAGTTTAAGTTCCAGTACTTATAAAAACCTATTGGCCTATACCTAAATTTTTTTTTCTGAAATTTTTTACTAACTACAATTAAATCGATATCACTCCACCTATGCGGTTTACCTGTAGCCCTGCTTCCAAAAAAAAACATTTTTTGTACAGGAATTTCTTCATTCAAATTTAATTTGAACCTTTTTAGCTTTTTTATTATAGATTTTTTTTTATCCATTTCACAACCTTTTTAGCTATTTTTATATCTTCGGAAGTCTCATTTTTTGTATATTGCTTAGTGCCTATGTCCGGGTATCTTGTATCAATATAAACAATGCTAAGTCTTTCGCAATCTTTTATTAATTCTTCGCCTAAATTTAAAACTTTAGCTAACTTAACGAGGTCATGCACCTTAATTATTTTTTTGCCTCTTTTTAAAAGAAGAGCTTTTAATGCCTTTTCGACAGCTTGTTGGCAATAAAAGGAAGCATCTTTATATTTCTTCCCTTCAAACAGATATTTAGCTGTCTTTACATCACTTTCTGAATATTTCCACCACCTTTCAGCTTCCTCTTTCACAGAATGAATAGTAACATATTCATATTTAAAACTTTCCAAAGTTTTCATAAGAAGTCTGATAGCAGCGCCTGCAGCGAAGGTTGCATCTCTCGGTCATGTGCCATTGAAGGAATGATGATTTTGGTTTTGGGAGATGGTTAAGCATTTTAATTAACCCTTATATTATTACATCCTTTGCTGACTTAAACCTTGCATCTTCAATGTAGAATGTGTTTACGTGAGTTCTTTCAAAGTAGCCTGTTTTACCATTAGGAGTTAACGATCCCTTTAATGATGCAAATTGTTTTATGCCCCATAACTCTTCTATAAATTTCTGCCTTTCCTGCTTTATTGTTTCTGGATTGGATGTTGCACTAATACTTGAGGCAGTGTAAGCAATTAGTGACACTGCATCGTAAGCGTCAAGTTGCAAGTTGGTTGCTGTGCTGTTTGTTAATAAGAATACTCTTCTGTTGAATTCGCCGAAAGCGTCCTTTACCTCTTCAATAGGGCCAAGCTTGTCGGCAGGCGGGGGGGCTATGATAATTCTTTCAGGAATGCTGTCTTCCAATATAAGGAAGCTTACGTTAGTTGTTGCAAATACTAAAAATAGATTGTTGTTTAATCCGTCTTCTTTTGCCTTCCTCAAAAAGCTTGTCGCGCGGCCGTCGCTTGTTAGTAGCATTACAGTATCAGGATTTTTTTGCTTGATGTCATTAGTTATTTCCGGGATTTTTGTTCTGTTGAAACGGTATGTAGAGAGCTTAATGCCATTGAACGACTCTACATTTTTCATGAAGTCATCTGAAAGCCAATCTTGGTTGTCTGCTATAAAAGCAGCGCTGCTAATATTGTACCTTAATTTTATCAGCTTAAAATGCTGGTCCACATAATCAGAGGCAATGAAAAAAAGCCTTATGCCCCAATAAAATTTCTCCCTTTTTGTGCTTTCCTTTTTTGTTCCTCCAATGTATATAGTTGGAATCTTTTCATTGGCTGGGTTGTTTGCTGGGTTAAACTTGCTTATAATGGCTAAAACATTTTCATTGCCAGCCCTTTTAAATGCATTTTCGACATCTGCCTTGCTGTTTTTGTTCACATCATAAACTACTAGCTCGTATTTTTTATTGTAGATTCTGTTCATGTCCTCGACTGCTATCTTAACTGCGGTTAAGGCGCTTTCAGTAGTGCTTTTGTCGTTTGAGAAATCCCCCATAAAAGCAACTTTTACAATTTCTTTTTTTTCAAATATTGGCTTTTTCTGCAATAAAACAAATAGCGCAATCAGAATTACAGCTATTATTAAAATTGCTACATTTACCTTTTTCGCCCCTTTTTTTGGATTAAGCATGAAATTAAAATAAAAAGTTTCGGATAAATAGTATCAATAAGTTCCTTCACTCGTACACCCACAACTACCACCACATCCGCCTGCTCCTGCGCAACCTCCCGGAGGACATTGCGCATCAGCCAAATGGCTTAATGAAGCTGACGACAACGCCAGCGCAGCTCCGATTTTAAGAGCTGACTGCTTTGATATTCTGCCTTCTTCTTCGAGAATAAAGCTTTTAATCCTCTTCTTTATTTTTGGTAGCATTTTGGCTCTTTTTATTGCCTTAGGGAGATAATACCATATGAATTATTTAAACTTTGCTGTTTTATTTTGGAAATTTAGAAATTTAACAATCAAAGCATCTATAATTGAACATTTGGAGAATTTGCTTTTTGGTATATATGCTTTAACCCAGGATATGGGAATGGAAGCATTGCTATAAAGTCCTGCTTTGAAGTTCTGCCATAAAATTCAAGCATAAGAGCGTACATAAACGAGTCTGGCTTGAATTCGTAATTGAAATTTCCTTTCTCATCTCTTTTCTTCTGTAAAACTCTCATACCAAGATAATCTCTCAGAGCAATCGGATTATCACTCCTTTTGAGAATTTCATCTTTCGTTTCTTTATCTAGGCTGCTTTGCTTTACTTTTCTCTCTAAATTATCCATAGAGCGCTGCAGCCACTTTTCTCTGCCTGATGGGGTGTGTATTATGGCAGTCCTACCATTCCAGTAGACTGGCCTGCCTCCATATTCGCCGATTTTTTTATCTGCATCAATTCCAAGCTCAAAGGGTTCTAATCCAGGTGCTATTGGATATCCTCCTGGATATGTTCCCGCTTCCGTAATCTGAAAATGTAAATGTTGTGGTTGCACGCCACCTCCAGGACCAACACCGGTATTACCTGAGAAAGCTATGATTTTTAGCTTATTTAACTCTTGGTCTCTTACCTCTGTAGCTCCTTCCATCCTATTTAGTTTGCCTTTAGGAATAATGTCAGAATAGCCATCCAAATGTACATACCAACTAATCATAACAAATCCTGATTTGTATCTGTGGATTAGGGTTAATTGATTACCTCCTGTCCTATCATAATTAGTTCTTGTTCGAAAAGCATTTGCAGTCGGTACAATTGGTGTCCCAATTGGGACATCATAATCACTCGCCCCAAAACCACCACTCCATCCTTGCCTTATATGATGTTGAAAATCACTGGGTAGTCCTGTTGAAGGGTGAATCAACACACGCGGTCCTCTAATCCAATCCTGCTTTAGCAAGTAAAGCTCCCAGTTTTTTTCTGCGGCTGTGCGGATAGTTGCGCCTATAGGGGCACAAGAAGAGGTTGATTGTGATAATAGCCCAAGCCCTGCTAATGACGCTATAAACTTTCCGACAGTTTCTGCGCCATAAAAAAGAAATTCCCTCCTGTCTAATTGATTTAGGGGGGCATTTTTCTCGATTTGAGCTAATTCTGGAAGTGCTAAATCTACTAAGTTTGATTTTTTAACTTCCTTCTCTATTATACCCGCTAATTCATCCTGCTCCTTCATTTTCTGCTTTCACTTATTTGTCCAGTTTATAAACCTTTCTATTTTTACTATGCAAAAGTGATAAATTAATTTAGTGCAACAAAGCGCAATTTTTTGGGCCGCTATCAATTATAATGATAAATTTTAAAAGAATAAATTAAACTCTGCCGATATGAAAGGTAAAAACAGCCTAAAATCGAAAATAATAACTTCTCTCAAAAAACATAGGTATATTGCGCTTTTGATTATCGTGTGCCTAACGGGTTTTCTTATAAGGTTCTTGAGCGTAAGAAATATGGAATTACTAAGTGATGAATATTTTGACATCCCCATCGCATTAGCGATAAAGAACAGCCCAAACCCATTTGAGTACTATAGCGATTTTAAGTCATATCAAATTGAGCAGATGAGGTTCCCTTTTTACCTCTCAGCCTTCTTTTTTTATTTTTTAAAAAGTGAAACAATTTCCGATTTGGCTTTCATTTCAAGGCTAATCTCTATAATATTTTCAGTGTTAACCATCATTGTTATTTACTTTTTTGGCAAAGAATTAAAAGATGAAAAAGCCGGTATATTGGCAGCAACATTGCTTTCCATATCAGTTTATTATATTGCATTTTCAAGATATGCAATGACTACTGGGGACAGCATTTTTGTGTTTTTTTATACTTTAGCAAGTTTTCTTTTCTTCAAGGCTATAAATTCAAATTCTGAAAAATTGCTATTTGTCTCTTCAATAGTAACTGGCATTGCTATAGCTTCTAAACTCTTTGGCATTTTTTTAATTCTAACATATTCATATTTTATATTAAAAAATAAAAATATAGAAAAAAATAAAGTCGGCAGTTCATCAAAATTAGTTACTGTATTCGGCATTTGCATTTTATTCCTATTTGCCTTTAATATCTTAATAAATATAAGATTTATAACAGAAAAACTGAATTTGTATTTCATAAGCGCTGTGTTGTCTGTAATCTATGCAATAATGCTTTTTAAAACAAGGGGCATATTGAATTTCTACTACAGAATTTTAAACATGTCAATATTAATTGTGATTTTTACATTTATTTTTTCGCCTACACATCTATCAACTTTTGCCATATCAAAAACATTTAATTGGTTTTCCACCTGGAACTCTTCAGAACTTGCTAATTCAGCCATATACGATTATGTAAAGATATTGTACATAAGATTGCACTTTCCTGCAAATCTGTTATTTCTATTTGGATTAGCCAGCTTGGCTTTTAGACATAATGACAAAAGAGCCTGCTTTTTATTTTTGTCATTTATTGTGCCGTTTGCTGCCCTGAGCTTATTAAAATGGAAACTCACATGGCATATGATGTTCCTTCTGCCCATTATTTACTTAATTGTTGTTGATTCTGTATTTTTAATTCAAAAATTTTTTGAAAAGCGTGCAGGTAACATTGTTTTGTGGATTTTTGTAATTCTGCTTATATTTTCTGAAACAAAAGTTTTACTGGAATTGCATCCCTATTACGAGTTGGATGGCTACCAATATGGTGAAAAGAATATAGGCTACAACAAAGCGTCCTTTTTGTCCGTACAAAAAATGCCGCAGGCCGTTGATTTTCTGGTTTCAAATGTGCCTGAAAACAGCTCGATAGGATACTTCTTCATGGATTATTATGCTTCAAACGTAAAAACTTTCCAGTTTTTGAAATCTTATGCGCCTAAAAAAAGATATGAGTTTATTTTGTTAACCAAAGATAACATTAATCAGGAAAATTATGATTATGCCTTAGTGCACTTTCGTGCAAGGGATTTTATGAAGAAAGTTGATAAATGCACTTTATTCAACACAATAAGTCATAAAACTATTGATATTTATTATATCTATAGATGCAAAAAAGAAATTAAAAATTTAAGTTAAAATTGGTGTAATCTAAACTAATTCATAAGTTTCAATATAATTTGTCTTTTTACCTTGGTTATAGCCATCCTTAAAAATATCCATTAAAACCTTCCCGTCAAAATCCTCTGCCATTGGCTGATTGTAGATGTAAAGCAGGGTTGGCGTAATATCGGTAATGGAAGCATTCTCTATCTTTGCGCCTTTCTTGATTTGCTTTCCTTGGGCTATGAATATTCCGTATTTTGTGTGGGGCGGTATGTGGGGCGCTATATAAAGATATTGAGCCATTGTCATATTCTGCGCCCCGTGGTCAGAAACAACAAAAAATGCGGTGTTTTCATCAGCCGCCATTAAGAACTCGCCTATATACCCATCAATAATCTGATAGTATTCATACACTTGTCTCTGCTCGTTTTTCTTGTCTTCCATATGCCAGCCGTTAAAATAATAGTTATGGGCGAAAATGTCAGTGCCTGCAAAATAAACAAACATGATATTTGATTTGTGGCTTTTATATAAGTCCAATGCAATCTCTTTTGACATCATATCCAATTCAAATTGGAATTTGGTTGATATGCCTGAATGAAAAACAGTTTCAATCCCGCTTATAAGCTTTGAGAATTCTGCATTGCCTTTCTTGGACTTCTCAGTATTTTTTAATTTTTCAATTACAAATGGTATCATTCTATGCGTTATTTCAGTATCAAAATTCAGCGAAATATTGCTTTTTTTCATTATTGCTTCAGAATTTTCAAGAAAGCTGTAATCTTGCAAAATGCCCCCATTGCTTTTGGAAACCAGCAAAAAATCCGGTATGTACTTTAAAAATTTCATCTCGCCATTGATATCAGAAAAATAACTATTATATGCAGATACTTTTTTTATTATATAAAATCCCGTGACAATCGTGCCGTCTATCCTAGGCGCATAGTCAAATTCCTGAAATCCAACCAAATCTAGTGTGATGTTTTTGTTTCTCAATATCTCCCACAATGGCTTGGCTTTCATATTTCTGTAAAGCTGATTTTTTGTATCCTCTCTGCTGTAATCAAAATGGCTTTTTATGCCATGCTTGGAGGGCAATTTTCCTGTAAACATGCTTGCCATATTTGGAGGTGTGAACAAAGGATAAACACTTTGCAACTTTCCCGAAACGCCATTTTCAATTAAGTAATTTAGGTTTTTCAGCCTGCCTTCTGAAACCATTTTGTTGATAATCCTCCAGTCTCCGGCGTCGAGAACAAAAACAACAACCCTTTCATTTGAATTTTGATTGGCATCCCTGCCAGAAGATAGTATTCCGTACGCAACAAGCAGCAATATTAAAGCTGCTACAAAAAATATTCCGATGAATTTTAAAATCTTGATTTTAGCAGATTTCATTTTATTAGATATAACTCTT
>Ga0209212_1001000_pt1 | contig 49608 bp, 54 predicted proteins | sample RifGroC2_FD_183996 | JGI IMG/M metagenome (GOLD analysis project Ga0209212, IMG submission 183996) | Groundwater microbial communities from Rifle, Colorado, USA - Groundwater C2 (SPAdes) (version 2) | ecosystem: Environmental > Aquatic > Deep subsurface > Groundwater | place: Rifle, Colorado... | reverse complement strand
GGCGTTCCAGTATTCGCCCCGCAGCATCACCTTCCCCTCCGGCGCGATGTCGGTCTGCGCCACCCCGTGCTCCCCCAGCATCGCTTCCCTGCCGCTGATCGGCTTTTCCCGGTGCGCCTCGATCACCTTGGTCACCACGAAGATGAAGAAAAGGGCCGTGACCAGCGCCGTGGAGAAGATGAGCCCCCGCGACAGCCTGAGGTAGGGCTCAGGCGACGGGAAGAGCAAAAGCGAGCCGAGCACCATGGCGATCACCCCTCCTATGGCCAGGATGCCGTGCGAGACTACGGTGACCTCGGCGATGAACAGGATGATGGCAAGCAGGATCAAGAGCAGGCCGGCGTAGTTCACCGGCAGGGTCTGGAAGGCGAAAAACGCCAGGATCAGCGAGATGCCGCCGATCACCCCCGGCAGGATGACACCGGGATTTGAGAGCTCGAAGAAGAGCCCCAAAAGCCCCAGAAGCATCAGCACGTAGGCGACGTCGGGGTTGCTGATGGCGTTCAGTATTCTGTCCCTTAGTCCCATCTGGTAGGTCCGGACCGGTGCGCCGGCCAGCTTCAGCACAACCTCCTTCCCCCCGCGCACCATCCGGCGCCCCTCCAGCTTGTTGAAAAGCTCCTGCCGGTCCGTCGCTATCAGGTCGATAACCTTTTCCTCCAGCGCCTTCTCCGCGGAGAGCGACAGGCTGTCGCGCACCATCTTCCGGGCGATTTCCGCATTCCGCCCGCGCTTCACAGCGATCCCCTCCACGTAGGCCTCGGCGTCGTTCACGATCTTCCCCGTCATCACCTTGTCCGGCTTCTCGCCGCCGATGCTGACCGGATGTGCGGCGCCGATGTTGGTCCCGGGTGCCATGGCGGCGACGTCAGCCGCCAGGGCGATGATGGCGCCGGCCGAAGCGGCGCGGGCTCCCGACGGAGTGACGTACACCGCCACGGGAACGGTGCTGCTGAAGATCCCCTTCACCGCCTGGCGCATCGAGCTGTCCAGCCCCCCCGGCGTATCCATCTCCAATAACAGCAGCAGGTCGCCGCGCCGCGCCGCCGCATCCAGGTTCCGCTGCAGGAAATCGGCGGTCACCGGGTTGATCGGTCCGTCCACCGAAAGCACGGCTATCTGGCGCTCCTGGGCCGGCAGCGCCAGGGGAAGCGTGAGGATCAGCAGGATCAGGGCGAGCAGTCTCATGGTTGCCTCCGCAATGTAACAACCGGAAAATTCTAGCTATTTTCGCTGAGCTGTCAATCCCGCCGGCTCATTTGACTCGGAGAGCCACCCTGCGCCCTGTCCTAATCCGGCCGGACCAGCCCCTGCTTTTCCATCTTTTTCAGCACCGCCTTCACATAGGACTTCAGATCCTTCTGGGGCGATCCCCTGACGAAGGTGTCGGATACAGCGGACCAGATGGCCTTGCCGGTCGCCGCGTCGTACAGCGCCGTAGCGAAAACCAGGTACTCGTTCTCCACCAGCTCATAGCTGGGCCACATGTTCCAGTCCGGCATCATGATCATGCTCGGCCCGTGGTAGGGGTAGATCCCCAGCTCCCGTCTTTTGTCCAGGTAGGAGCTGACCAGCACCGTCTGAATTCCGAGTTCCCTGGCCTTCGCCAGCACCGCCTCCTTGGATGCCGCCGAGTCAGGCATCGCCTTGTAGCCGGGGACGGCGGAGAGGCCGCGCTGGCCCAGCTGCTGCACGAATTCGTCCGCGGTCCGGTTCCCTTCCACGTCGGGCGGCAGCACCAGTACCACAACCGAGCTGATCCCCGGTCCGCTATAGCCGGGGTCTTTCCATTCATCCTTCACGGTAGTCCGGGAGCATGCTGCTACCACTAAGACTAGAGCCAACATCGTCGCTACCCTGATCATGACCCGCCTCCTTCATACCGGTTGATCTATCTTCCTCCTCTGAGTCTATTGAAAAGCCCCAAACAAAGCAATCCGCTCGCCACCACCCTTGAGCCTAAGAGTTACGCATCCAGTTGGTCCACCTCCTGCTGTCCTCACCCTTACCCCCAACGTTCCTTTGAGGGGGAGGAGTCTCATGCCGGCTCTCGTGCCGGAAAGGTGAATTTGTTATAATGCGAGCAAAAGAGGGTTCCAGCCGGACTGCAACCGGCAAGGAACAAAGGAGAGCGCTATGAGATTTTCCGCTTTGGGCGTGACGCTGTCTGCCGCGCTCATGTCCATATCAATATCGGCCGCGATATCGGCAACTTCTCCGACGGCGGCTCACCACGCCGGATCCCCGGACCAAGCCACCTTCCTGAACGCCAGCGACCTGCGCTGGCAAAACGCCCCCCCTTCCCTTCCCAAGGGGATGGAGATGACCGTGCTGCACGGCAATCCGGAAAAGCCCGGGCCTTTCGTTGTCCGGTTCAAGACCCCGGGCGACTACAAGATTCCGCCGCACTTTCACTCCAAGGCGGAAACGCTGACGATTCTGTCGGGGAGGTTGTACCTGGGAGGCGGAGAGCAGTTCGATGCGGCCAAAGCCCACACCCTGGAAGTAGGGGCCTTTCACTACCTTCCGGCCAAGACGCCGCATTTCGCCTTCACCAAGGCGCCCGTAGTCGTCGAGGTGCACGGGGAGGGGCCTTTCGACATCGTCTACATCAACCCGGAGGACGACCCGCGCGCGGCGCGCGGCAAGGAGTAGTCTGAAGCGCCATCAGTACCGGGTGGGGCGCTGCTAGGTTAGTGCCCCTGGCAGCGCAAACGCAAACCCCCCCGACCTCAACTTTCTGGAGGATCGGGGGGTTTCTAAAAACTTAAAATCAGGAGTCAAAGTTTTAGATAATTAGCGCTAATCTTCCGCTAACAGAACCTCCCCCTCCCCTTCAAGGGGAGGGCCGGTGGGGATGGGGTAAAGCAGGCGCCAGAGCCCCCATCCCCCGCCTGTCCTCCCCCTTGAAGGGGGAGGGACGCCCTGGCGGAAGATTGTCGCTAATCAGGAAATTTTAAATGGGGGGCTCAGCGCTTGACGAAAATGGTGAGCTCGGCGCGCCCGCCGTCGGCCAGGTGCAGCGGAAAGAACAGACCATGACTTTGCGCCGGCACCGCTACCCCCTCGCTGCCGGGCTTGAGCGCGAAGGGTGGCAGAATCTCGACCTCCTTGCCGTACTGGCACGCCTTGGCCGCCACGTTGCCGCAGACTACATTGGCAAACTCCAGCACGGTATCCTCAAGCAGCTCCAGGGACTCTCCCTCCAGGTCATCTGCCATGAGCAGGGCGCGGGCGATCCGGTCCCGCACCTGTTGGGAGACCCCCAGGTGATAAGTCGCCGAGACCGACCCTGCCAGTACCACAGCCGCCACCAGGGGAGCTGCCGGAACACGTTCCACCAGGCTGCATTCCCCCACGCGGCACTCTACCCCCGCGACGCGCAGGAACATCTTGGCGCTCAGGTCGGCGCAGAATTCCCAGATTTCCGGATGCAGCACCCCCCGGGGGATCTCGGTCTGGGACGTGCTGTACAGGGCCTGGCTGTTGCGGAACTCCTCCAAAAGCCCCGGGAGCTCCTCGGCGTCCAAGGCTCCGGTGCGCACCAGGGCGTCGCCGATGCGCAGATGGTATCTTTGCTGCTGCACCAGGATCTGTCCGACCTGCGCCTGGTCCAGGATGCCCAGTTTCTGCGCCAAGTCGCCAAACTTCAGGTCCTCGCTGCGCTGGGCCTCATGGATCCGCGTCAGGTCGCTCTCGCTGAACAGCTTCAGGGCCAGCGCCGTTTGCCCGAATTTCAGGTTCACCGATTCCTGCAACTCGACCGCCTTGAGCAGTTGCTCGACCGAAACGGCGCCACGGTCCAAAAGATATTGTCCGAAGAATTTTATGTTCATGGTCAGCACTCCCGCGATTCCGGGGGGCCGGCAGCTGTCCGGCGCGCGCCCCGCTTTTGCCGAGTAACCAGTCGTTACAGCTCGCGCAGTATCCTCAGCAGATGCTCGGGCTGAAAAGGCTTGGCCACGATCGCCTTCGCCCCCAGTTTGAGCGCCTCGGTGAACTTGTCCCCCACCCCGCCCAGCGAGGTGACCAGGACCACCTTGGCCTGCTGGTCCAGCGCCACCAGGGTGCGCAGCGCGCTGATGCCGTCCATCTCCGGCATGTTCAGATCCATGCAGAGGATATCCGGGTGCTGCGCCTGGTAGGTCCGGATCGCCTCCAGTCCGTTCCTTGCCGTGCCCACCACCTCGAACTCGCCCGAGCCGGCGATGATCTTCTCAAGCTGCCGCAGCGAGGCGATACTGTCATCGGCGATAACCACTCTTCTCATGACGCACTCCCTCCAGAAGGTACTATGGAAGTTACCATGCCTGTCACTGTGCCGGGTCGCAGTCGACCTCTGACCCATGCCGTAAACATCGGCATACACTAGAACAAGGCCGGAGCAAAGTCAAAGAAATTTAATATTACCCATTGCTTTCAGGGCTTGTTTTTGTATACGGAATTGATAATCTGCGGTTGCCTTGGAACCTGGGTCGCTGGATCACAAATAGGATAGAAGCTCGAAGAGCGCAAGCGGGAGAGCCTCGTTATGAAAGAGATGCGCAAGTTTCCCCGGACACCCCTGCCACACAGGATCGAACTTCTGCACCGCGACCGCCGTTATCAGGGGCATCTGGAGAACCTGTCGGTGAACGGGGCGCTGGTTCGTCTCGATGGCCTGGTCGACCTTCCCACCGGCCAGGGGTGCACGCTCTGCATCGACCTGGCATCCGAGGAAGATGCGCCCCCCTTGCGGCTGGGCGCCGAGACCATCCACGGCTCCTCGCCCCTGATCGGCCTGAGGTTTACCGGCTGTGACGACCATGCCGGCACCCTGGAACTGCTGGTGCAGCTCTTGGCCGCTCAACCGGACCGGCTGAACTACGACCTGGAGCGGATCCGCGGTTACCTGTCCGACTACCGCAAAACATCCCCCTGACCATCCGGAGCAATGAAAACTGGATAAATGGACGCCGATGTACTATTCTGCACGGCATCTTTTTCATGGCCCCAATGCGGGCGCTTTTAGTGGTCGGACAGGATTGAACATGCTTGATACTGCAGTCTCCCCGCTGTTCAGACAGAGTGTTGCCATCCTTTGCTTTCTGGCGTCGCTTGGGCTGGTTCAGCCGGCCTTGGCACTGGAAAAGGCCACCGTGCAGCTCAAGTGGCTGCACCACTTCCAGTTCGCCGGCTACTACGCCGCGCAGGAGCAGGGTTTCTACCGGGACGCGGGGCTTGAGGTCACCCTGGTCGAAGGTGGCCCCAGCACCGAAGTGGAGAGCGAGGTCCTCTCCGGCCGGGCCGATTTCGGCGTCGGCACCTCGGCCTTGCTGCTGCACCGCGCCCGGGGCGCCGACCTCGTGGTGCTGGGCCAGATCTTCCAGCATTCCCCCGCCATCTTTCTCACCCCGCGCAAGACCGGAATCCGCTCCCTCGCCGGCATGGCTGGACGCCGCTTCATGTACTCGAACCAGCACGGCGACATGCTCACCCTGCTTAAGAAAAACGACATCGGCGAAAGCAACATCGTCCAGGTGCCACACCAGGGGGACCCGCGCGACCTGATCGAGGGGAAGGCCGACGTGATGATCGCCTACAGCTTCAACGAGCCGTTCATCCTGGAGCAGGCGGGCGAGCCTTACCTCACCTTTTCCCCCCTGACCTACGGGATCGACTTCTACGGAGACAACTTCTTCAGCACGCGCGACCTGATAGAGACCAGGCCCGAGTTCGTCGAATCCTTCCGAAAGGCAACGCTGCGCGGCTGGCGTTACGCCCTGGAGAACAAGGAGGAGATGGCCGACCTGATCCTGTCCCGCTACTCCAAGGGGAAAAGCCGGGAGTGGCTCATCTTCGAAGCCCACCAGATGGACACGCTGATCCAGCCTACCCTGGTGGAGCTGGGTTACCAGAGCCCGTCACGCTGGCAGCACATCGCCGACACCTTCGCCGAACTCGGTATGCTGGCCGAGGATTTCGACCCCGACGGCATCATCTACACCCCCAGGCCCCACAACAACTACCGCCTGCTTTTGGGCACCATCCTTTTTTCCTGCGCCGTCATCGCCATCCTGACCGTAAGCGTCGTCACCTTCCGGCGCCTGAACAGCAACCTGCGCGCCGAGATCGCCGAGCGCAAGCACGCCGAGGCCGCCTTCAGGGAAAGCGAGGAGCGGCTGCGGGTCATCTTCGAGACCTCGATGGCCGGCATCATCATGGTCGACCCTAAGGGGATCATCACCTTCGCCAACCAGCGCATGGCCGAGATGTTCGGCTGCTCGCTGGACGAGGTGATCGGCTCCCCCTATACCAGTCATCTCCATCCCCAGGAGAACCAGACCGGCGCCGGCTTGATGCGCCGACTGATCTCGGGGGAGATCAGCTTCGTGCACACGGAGCGCAACTACCTGCGCAAGGACGGCAGCGGCTTCTGGGGCTACCTGTCCGGCAAGAGGCTGGAGACCGCGGACGGCGAGCTCAGGGCACTGGTCGGGATCATCGCCGACATCACCGACCTGAAAAAGGCGGAGGAGGAGAACAAGCGCATCGAGTCCCAGATGCTCAACATGCAGAAGCTGGAGAGCCTGGGGGTGCTGGCGGGGGGGATCGCCCACGACTTCAACAACATCCTGACCGGAATCATGGGGAACATCAGCTTCGCCCAGCTGGTCACGGAGCAGTCGCACCAGGCGCAGCTCCCGCTGAAGAAGGCGGAAAAGGCGTCGCAGAGGGCGGCCGAGCTGGCCTCGCAGCTTCTGACCTTCGCCAAGGGAGGGCAGCCGATCAAGAAGGCGTTCTCGGTAAAGACCGTGGTCGGGGAATCGGTTTCCCTGGTGCTGCGCGGCACCAACATCAAAGGGGTGGTGCAGATCACCGACACCATCATCGAGGCCGACGAGGGGCAGATCAACCAGGCCTTCAACAACATCATCATCAACGCCGTGCACGCCATGCCCGAAGGGGGGACCCTGACCATCAGCGGCGACAGGCACCTGCTGGATGACGGCAACCGGCTGGGGCTGGCGGCCGGGGAGTACGTCAGCCTCACCTTTAAAGACGAAGGGTGCGGCATCTCCGAGGCCGATCAGAAGAGGGTATTCGACCCCTACTTCACCACCAAGGCGAGCGGCAGCGGGCTCGGGCTGGCTTCGACGCACTCCATCATAACCAAGCACGGCGGAGTGATCCTGCTGCGATCCGCGCCGGGCCAGGGGAGCTCCTTCACCATCTACCTTCCCGCCACCGTCAAGGCGCCGCCGGCGCCCAAGGCCGAAAGCGACCCGTCCCCTTCGGCCAGGCAAGGGGTATCGGTGCTGGTGATGGACGACGAGCCGATGATCAGGGAGCTGGCCGGTGAGATGCTTAGGGAGTTGGGTTACCGGGTGGAGACCTGCAGCGACGGCGCAGAGGCGATCGAACTGTACTGCGCCGCCAGCGAGGCGGGAGCCCCCTACTCCGCCGTGATCATGGATCTGACCATACCCGGCGGCATGGGAGGGAAGCAGGCGGCGGAGAACATCATCGCCCTGGACCCGGCCGCGCGCCTGATCGTTTCCAGCGGCTACTCCAACGACCCGGTCATGGCGCGCTACGCCGAGGTAGGCTTCTGCGCCACCCTGCTCAAGCCGTACAGCGCCGGCGACATCGCCCGAGTGCTGAGCGAATCGCTGCCGTCGGAGACCGACCCTCCACACCCCGTCCCCTGAAGGAAAAGGCCCCCGCTATTTCAGGCGGCTATCGACCTTCCAGTCTGTAACAGATACCAACTTGCAGTTAGCCGCGAATTCAGGATGCTGCGGGTTAAGAATCAGGTTCCAGCCGACGCCTAAAGGCACCACGGCTGAGGGGACTTTGAGGAGAGGGGTGGCCTGTGATCTTTGCCAGGCATCACCAATGCGCATGGTCGCATGTCTCGGGGGACGTGCGTCCCAATCACCAGGCAGGTCTGATTTTTTAAGGGTGCGGATTGCGAAGCTGCCGGGCACGCCGATGGTGACAAGTTTAAGGGTGGGGGGGAGATTGGTAGGGGCAATGCCCGCATATACCTCCAGGAAGGCTATGGCGGGGTGATCTGAAGTGTAAAGTAGAGGTATACCCTTGGAGTTCCATCGCCCCCCGGCGAGACGAGCCCCTTCACCTGACAAATCGGCAGCATACTCACCCATCGAGACGCGGTAAAGCAACATCAGGCGAATACACCATACTCAATACGCGTAAGTGCATCCTGCACCAGTTCGATACCCTCACTGGTATCCATGAGGTCGAGTGGTGACTGATCCCCCAGAGAATAGTTCGAGGACTGCAGCCAGATGATTGCTCTGCCGGAATCCTGGAAGATCCTCAGACAGCGGCTATACACCTTGGTGATCTGCACCAGATGGCTCGACTTCTCGACGTCAAGATTAGATGACGCTGCCCGTTGCGCTGTACGTGGAGAGATATGCAGCAAGCTGTAAAGTTGCGTTTTAGGCAGCATCATGATCTCCGCCACCTTTGCGATAGAATCCCCTGGCACGCCGTTTCGAATCATGGAGATGATCTCCAAAGGCTCCGGCTCATGGTTCTTTCTTACCGTCGGAAATACGAACGACCACACTCCCCCTGCATGCATAACGCCACCTCCCATGCGACACATTGTCGCCACCAATGCGTCACCTGTCAACTAAAAAGTCTCAGGCAGGGTAGACTTCCCGGCACCCTTTGCACTGCCACTGTTGCATTCATACCGTTTTTTGTTCCCCCGTCCACATCATGCTGAGCTCCCGCAGCCGGCGGCGGGCCTTCTCGTCGTAGGCCTGTCGCTCGGCCCTGACCGGCTCGCCCTGATCGTAATAGCTTCCGGTCACTCCGTCCAGCTCCTCGGCGACCGCCAGACGCTCGACGTAACGCGCCCCCTCCCCCACCGTGCTGCGCGGGGCACCGAACCATTCCCGGACCATCTTGGTGTCCATCAGCGACGCCGGATGCAGGACGTTTGCAGTCACCCCGGTTCCCGTCAATTCTTCAGCCAGATCGAAGCTGAACATCACCAGGGCCAGCTTGCTCTGGCTGTAGGCCCGAATGCCGTCGTAGTTTCTTTCCAGCATCACGTCGTAGAAGTCGATGGCGCGCTGCGCGGCCGACGCCACGTTCACGATGCGTGCCTTGCCGGCTGCTCCGGCACTGCGCTTAAGCAGAGGCAGGAGACGGCGGGTGAGCAGAAAGGGCGCCAGATAATTCACCGCGAAGATCAGCTCGAAGCCGTCAGCGCTGGTCTGCCGCCGTTTGGGGTCGGCACCGGCGCCAAGGCCGGCGTTGTTGATCAGCACGTCCAGCCGGGGGCAGCTCTCCTCCACGGCAGCGGCCAGTCGGCGGACCTCTGTGAGTGAAGAGAGATCGGCATTGAAGTAACGCAGCCGGTTGTTGTCCGTCTCCTCGCTGATCTTTGCCAGCACCCGCCGCCCCTTCTCCGGATCGCGTCCGTGCAGCAGAAGCGCCGCTCCCCTGCCCGCCAGATCAAGGGCTACCCTCTCGCCCAAGCCGTCGGTAGCCCCCGTTATCAGGATGGTTAGTTCCTTCAGGTCGCGCACTCAATCCTCCTTATTGGGATGTCCAGGAAGCCTCACGACACCAGGCGAAGGTACTCCTTCTCGGTTACCAAGTGGCGGCTGTCCGTCCGGTCCAGGAAAACGATCCCCTTGATGTGGTCGAACTCGTGCTGGAAGATGCGCGCCAGGAACCCCTCCCATTCCTCCTCGCGCAGTTCGCCCAACCGGGTGAGGTAACGTATCCGGATCTGCCGGTGCCGCGGCACCAGCCCGCGGATACCTGGAATACTCAGGCAACCTTCCCACCCCAGCTCCATTTCTTCCGAAGTCCAGAGCAGCTCCGGGTTGAGCATTGCCACCGGTTCCATTTCAGGTGATTTGGGGTAGCGGGGGTTGGGGCGGGCGGCGACGATGAACAGGGCAAGCTGCTCGTAAACCTGCGGCGCGGCGAGGCCGACCCCGTTCGCGTCCGCGACCGTGACGAGCATGTCGTCGATCAGCGTCTGGACAGCGGCATCGGCGGGCTTCTCGATCAGCCGGCCCTGCTCCCGCAGAACCGGCTGCCCGAGTTGGGCGATCTGACGAATGACAGCCATGGCAATCCTCCCTTATCAGCAACCAGCCCCGGTTGAAACGAGCTGGCAACAGAGCTTAAGCTACACTATCGATAGTATAGCGTCTTCTCCACAGGCAGTTAAAGAGGGATCACAGCGAATGTAATTCCAGGAGCATTGCCTTGACACGGACATTTTTCATATAATTTTTAAAGATGCGATGGAGGCGATAGATGAGGGCACTTCTTGAACGCTCCGACCAGGCTATTTCGGTGACAGAGGTTTCCCGTTCGGCCAAGACAATTTTTGACCGTTTGTGCAGCGGCGAGCAGGAAAAATATGTGGTTATGCGTAGCAATGCACCTGTAGCCGTGATGATGTCAATCACCGTATATGAAGCAATGATGGATGAACTGGACGATCTCCACATGCAACTTATGGTGCGAGACCGGCTGCAGACTTTCGACCCGTCCAAAGCGATCAGCCATGAAGTGATGCTGAAACGACATCATTGAGGTCCGGCGCTGGCAAGAAAGTTATGACGGAGGAGAGTTGGGGGCGTAAAAATATTGCCCTCAATTGACGTTGCGGATTGCGTTTGCAGCGGCGGGTGCTACTATACTTAAAAATTTCTAACAGGAGGTGGCAGCCGATGGAAAGTTCAAACTGGCTTAACGGGATTAACGATGCCGAGATAATCCCGAAAACAGCATCTATCGTAGTTGCGCTAGCCAAGGATCCTTCTCTGTACCAAGCCGTCATGTCGAGCATCCCCACCCAGGAGCAGCTTCAAGAAATCCATGAGCGCCATCAGACCTCTTTTAACGCCTTATCGGGGGGAGACCCGGACAAAGCCCTGGAGCACCAAAAGGAGCGGCGACTGCTGAACCGGCGCTTCGGCGCCTTTGCCACAGTTGTCAAGCTTGCCGCAGTAGAAGACCCGAGTCTGCTTGCCAGATTAGGTCTCACACCGCCCAAACCTAAGAAATCCAGCGCCGCAACTCTGCCCCGACCGGAAAACTTAAAGCTGCACCATGGGGATTATTCGGGCGAAATCGGCCTGAAATGCGCGCCCGTGAAAAACGCCAAGAGTTTCGACATAGGCTTCTGCGAGGACAATCCGTCGATCGAGGGGAATTGGAGGCATGCAGCGGTAGCTCCAAGTGCGACCAAGATGCTGGTAAAGGGGCTTACCCCCGGGAGAGTGTACTGGTTCCGGGTTAGAGGCATCGGAGCCCATGGTCCCGGTCCGTGGTCCCAGTACGCCTCGCTCATGTCGATGTAAAGCATAAGCAACTTGAGGTCCCCCCAGCTCCCTGATAGGGTCTGGGGGGGGCCGACCAATCAGCTCAGAAGACCCTCCCACGTTTTCGCCCGCCGGTCTAGGCCCACTGCTCCAATCCCACACAAAGCTGCAAAAACAGCTAGTTACACTAAGACTTGATGGATTCGGACGAAAATCCATCAGGTTTTGCTCAGAGTTGAAAGATTTTAGGCAAATTCCGTCAAGTTTTGCCAAAAGTTGATTTATTTTTCCGAAAATCCGTCAGATTTTCTCGAAAGTTAATCGATTTTCTGCAAAATCCGTCAGGTTTTTCCCAAAGTTGATTTATTTTGCCCAAAATCCAGCAGGTTTTGCTAAAAGTTGATTTTTTTTCGGCAAAATCTATCAGGTTTTCCTCAGAGTTGCTTTGCCTTCAAGCCGCAGGTTGCAGGTGGCGCCTGGTCTTGAATAATATGGACCTGGCACCGCACCCACCGCTTACCTCCCTGGTACCCCGAGAGGAAACAGGTCTGGGAAGAGATAGCCGGCGGCATGAGGGGGAAATCCCATCCTGACCGGTCCCTTCGGCATAGTGGATATGAGAAGCCCCTCTGCCAGAAGTTGGGGCAGAGCGTCCCTTCCTGAACGAGGTGAACCAGATGCGGCTGCAGCGTCCCCTCTCCCCAGTTCCCCCCTAAGCAATACCTCCTGAAGGATCTTACCCGAAATAGGTTTTAGCCCCTGAGTATCAGCTGCCCCCGTCGGCCCAGGGGCAAGCTTATCCGCTCGGAGCCTGACATAGCGTTCCACCCTTTCCAACAGGCCATCCAAAGCCAGGACAGAGCCCATGTATTCCACTTGGTCAAGACAGGTCCTCAGGAAGAAGTCGCAAAAGGCCACGAGCCCCGCATTAGAGAGGTTTCCTCTCCCGTCCAGATCACCTTGGCGAGCGGCGTCGCCCCCTGCCAAGACCTGCATATAGCGATCCTTATTCCTGGCGAACCCGCGGCTGACGTTCCAGAGCCCATAGCCCGGCATGGGAATCTGCCGCAGATAGGTATCAGTGAAGAGCCTGGCCACCCTGCCGTTGCCATCAAGGAAAGGGTGAATCCAGGCAAGACGGTGATGGGCCGCGCCGGCCAGGATAATCGGGTCAAGGCCGTGCAGGGCTGTCCGCCTGTAGACCTGGTGGAAACGAGTCAGGAACATCGGAAGCGATTCATGCTCAGGCGGAATATGGTGTGCGACTTTGACGTACCGTTGCCGGAATTCCCCTCCTACGACACGGACCCGTTCCCCTGTCTCGTCATTGGTGATCCAGTGAAACTCTTCCGGGAGGAGTTCATAGAAAATGCCATGAGCCCAGGCGAGGAAGTCATCAGGATGGGTCGGGTCCAAATCTGGTTCCCGCGAGAGGCGCTCTTCGATACGCTTCTGGCACTCAATGTGGGCGAGGCTCTCCATCTGCAGGTTTCGTTTTGCCGGATCCTGGGAATAGTCCTGCTTCATTGCCCGCTCGATCTCGATAGGGTGCGTGCTATTGCCTTCGATCAAGTTGCTGTAATAGGAGTTGATGACCCGGACCAGTTCGAGGACGCCAAGCTGGGTCTTAGGATGCAGCATTCCGGAGAGTGTTGCAGATTTGGTCTGAACAGCTAAGGCCAGATCCTGAAGGACGCCGGTGGTATCGGTGGGCCGCATGGGCTCCATGAGTGCGGGCAAGTCAGTCATGGCGTCAATATTAACGGCATTCTAAGATATCGTCAAGCGCTTATTATTAAAGTAATTTTTGGCATGCAATCCTAATGTACAACAGCAAAGGCGTCAATACTCAAGTCAATCTTTCCGACAGTGTTTCGTCACCTTGGCGGCAAAATGGGTAGTTTCACGGGCTAGCGTGCTTCTCATTTGCAGCAAATGCTGGGACTCCCCGTTGCTTCTTTTGATATCACCGGTCTTCTCGGGTGTGGCACCTCTTGCACACAGCCAAACCGGCCAGACCTGCGCCCCACTTTGGCGCTCTGGCCTTGAGGCTTCGCCTCTTGGCTGTGCACAAGATCGATCTACGGCGGACAGCCTCGCCAAAAGACAAGGCCCCGACGGACACTAAGTGTCTGCCGGGGCCTTGGCGAGGTTGGTGGAGGTGGCGGGAATCGAACCCGCGTCCGAAAGTCGTACACAAAAGGCGTCTACATGCTTATACCTGTATTTGATTTAACGGTAAAGCACTGTATTATATACGTTATCGAACACATACAACCACACACTATATTAACCAACACTTAACACCAACCACTGCCTCGGGTTAATTTCGATCCAAATGTATACTAATTTGTATACTAGTCTTACATCAAAATGTCACAAAATTCCACGGTTATAACGTGTCCAATGCTGATGCTGCGTGTACCAGTTTATCAGGGTTCAGGTGAGCATACCGCTCTGTTACCTGAATTGTACTATGGCCCAACCACTCCTTAACCGTGTAGAGGTCGATCCCCCTATCAATTAATCTGGTAGCCGTGGTGTGCCTGAGAGCGTGCATTACAAATTCCTTGTCTCCATCGAGCAGCATCCTCTTCCTTGTCCACCCCCATGCCTTTTGAGCTTGGTCGATATCAACAGTAAAGGGCTTAACCGTATTAACTACCTGCCTTGCCAGCAGTATGCCCCCTACCCTCTTGGTCATCGGGATACTTCTGGGCTTATCTCCCTTGTTGATCCAGATAGATATCAGGTTGCTGTCCCAGTTGATGTCCTCGTACTTGAGGTTCAAGATCTCACTCAACCTGCAACCGGTGTCCACTAAGACCTCTACCAGATCAGCCACCTCGGGGAAGTAAGACCTCCTGCTGTTATGCTCCGTGTTCCGTAACAGGTTGACCACCGTGGCCTCTTCTTCTCTCGATATGACCCGAATCCTGCCCTTGCTCTCCTTCTTCAGCTTGATATGCTCCCACGGCTGCTGGTGATGGCGTAAGAGGGTCTTCATGGTGGCAAGATACCTGTTCACCGTGGCTCCCTTGACACCGGAATCCTCCAGCTTCTTGACCAGGCGCTTAATCATTTGGTCATCTATCTTGCTGAGGGGGATGTCACCTATATGCTCCATTGCCAGTTCGGCCAGACGTTGGCTCTTAAGACCGTCCTTGTTATCTTTCCATCTCTCGTCATAGGTCTTCTGGATTGCGATGCTCAACAGCATCCTTGCTGCCCTCTCCCTGGGGGATAGAGCACCATCGACCATCATCCTCTTCTTCTCGACAGCTTCAACGAGCTTGGCTTCTCGCTTAGTGAACTTTCCGGTGCTCCTAGTTACTCGTACTCCATCTACTGTGAAGTTCATATAATAGACGCCTTTGTTACCTCTCTTGTAAACGGACATGGTGATACCTCCTTGGATTTCAGGCAAAAAAATAGAGCCTGATGGCTCGTGGTGGACTGTTACTTGGATTAGCTGGTTTAATGAGAGCTAGTATTAGCCAAACGGCTTCCGTATCTTCGATCTGACTGGACTTTAGGCTTAGGGACAGGGATTAGTGTGGGTTTGCTTAGTTGAACCAGTGAAAGCTTAGTTTGGCAGGGTGTTGCAGGTAGGATGTAAGACGGGGATTATCGAGGGATCTTGCAGATGGAGACCAATCGTTTCAGTGTTACCTGTTCGGCTCTGGGTAGCTGAGTTATTTCCTGGGCGAACTTCCATTGGTTCTTCATCAGTGTTGCTATCTCTCCGAGCATCTTGAAGATTGTGGGATATGAAAGCTTCTCGTTGTCCAAGTTGCCGTAGACGATCTGGTAGAGCAATGTGCCGCAGTCACCGCATATAACCGTTACCGCTGAGTCCTGAGCCGCCTTGAATCCGGTAGTGGTCAATGTACCGTACTTGATGCCATGAATCGTATCTCCCCGCCTCAGTGTCCTATTGCAGTATTCGCAGATCACATATGCCCCCTTTCGGTAAACGAGTAATAGCCGTCACCGATAATGATATGGTCTAATACCTTGATGTTCATGATGTCACCTACTTCCTTGAGCCGACTTGTGATTTGGATGTCCTCGGGTGAGGGGGTGGAATCTTGAGTTGGGTGGTTGTGAATGAGCAATAGAGCGGCTGCATTTGATAAGAGTGCGGTCTTAAAGACTTCTCTAGGTGATACCAGCGCCTGGTTCAAGGTCCCTACCGATACTATCTCTAAGCAGATTATGCGGTTTTTGCCATCGAGATGAGCTGTGCAAAAATGCTCCTTGGTCTCGTATCTCAGGAAGCTAAAGGTATCGAACACTTGTGAGGCTGACGTGTAGCGGGTATGGGGCTTGAGGTAATCGGTGATAGTGTCGTTGACGGTGATGGTTTCGTATACTGCCTTGATGGTCTTGAGCTTGATGCTACGTGGTCTGGGTGCCGGTACTTCCTCTGGTCCAAACAGGGTGTCGATGGTCATGGTGGTTCCTCCTTTGGTTGGTTACATCAGGTAGTTGATGAGCTTCAGGGTAATATCGAGTGCTGGTAGCTGCTCCCACTTGGAGCCGAATACATCAACGATCTCCTTGGTCGAGTGCATGTAGAAGGAATTGATGGGGAATGGCTCTGGCGACATGTAAGCGTTGAGGCCAATGTTTCCATGCTCTCTGTTGATGGTGAGGACGTACAGGGCAATGCTCTCGCTGAAGATGTAGATGGTGTCCTTGGTTCCGGCGTACAGGTGATAGTTGTTCCCGTTGTGCTTCATGATGAGGCTGTTGATGTGGATGCCTTCGTTGTCCTGGTGGGTGTGCAGCTTGAGGGTCGGGGTGATCGGGGTCATGGTCATTGGTCTTCCTCCTTGTGATGGGTAATGCTGCTGGCGTCGATGACTGGCTCTTCGATGATCCGTACTAGTCCTCGCTTGCATTTGAGGCATGAATCGTCTGGTGGGTAATAGTCCTCATAGACCGAGTTGCAGTTCTGGCAACGGAAGTAAGGCATGGTTGTTCCTCCTTCTAAATTAGCGAGTTAAGGGGTTAGTGAGGGTTCAACTAAGAAAAGGCTCTACAGGGCAGATACGGAGCTTGAGTGATGGTCTTTAGCTGATACGTTAATGAGGATTTAGAATTGTTACTTTGGGAGAGGTACTGCTTGGAGGTATCTGCACTGCTGGGGATATGTGGCGGGTTGATTATGCTGCGGTGTCATCGGTGCTGTCGTCTTCACCTACCTGTAGGTTCAATATGTAGTCTGCTGCCTTTTGCCCCTGAGACGCAGCCATGATGAGGAGCTTCTTGTCGTTCTTTAGAGCCTTGAGCCATCCTTGGATATAAGCGGCTGAGTTCTCAATGGTCCTCTCTATACCGGAATGACCACAAAGGAATGCTGCCGACATTTCACTGCAAAGTTCTTCTTTTGAATATTCATGTGATCCGAAGTAACTTGGTTCCAGTATCCCCTTCCGCCCTATTCGCTTCTGGTGTCCCGTGGCATGTGATAGCTCATGGTACAAGGTGCTGTAAAATTCCTCCGACGATTCGAAGGCTTCCCGTACCGGCATCTTTACCACATCCCAGGTAGGCGAGTATGAAGCGGAATTGCCACCGTATTTAATCTCTGGCCTCAAGGGCATGTTGGATATGATCTGTTCTGCCCTCTCGATAGGGGTGAATGTGTTGGTAATAGTCTCGGTGGTCGGTGGTGGCTCTATCCCCTCTGTCTGCTGAAGATTAAAAACTGAATAATACCTAAGCATGGGTATCTTGCCATTTACAGTCACGGTATCAGCATCGTCACTACCAGCCTCTTTCTTATCGAGCCATTTCCAAAAGATCACAGGGCAGCTTTTGGACCCTTTGATTACATGTCCTCCCTTGTCCTGCACCTGCTTGAACGTGAGCCAGTAGGGGCTGCTGTACTCCTGACAGGCCAAGATGAAAACGTTAATCCCACAGTACTCCTTCTTACTGATAAGGTTCATCGGCTGGTTACTGGCAGCGTTCCATGTTTTCCTCCATGGAACCGTACCTTGTTCAAGTAGTTGCATGATTCGGTCATTGATTAGATCGTAAACTTTACACATTGTTGAACCTCCTTTGGGTTGTACAGGACAATAGACGCAAGTATGCCCTCATGGCTGTTGCGTCATGTTCCTGATTCGTTATGTCGTGTTGGGGTAATAGAAACTCGGTTAAAGAAATGGGTGTGATGCTTACTTACAAAGAAAGGTCTAACCTATGATGGTCAGACCTTTTGAGGGGGGTAATACATTAAAAATTTGCCAATGTCCGCAGGACATCACATTTATTTCAAAAACATAGAATTAAAATTGGTCGAGTATACTAGTTGAGCAATATATAAATGCAAAAAGCGTTTGGCACATGCTGCTTATATCTAAATCTTCGACTTTCGCAGCAAAGTTGGCTTTATAATATATCTGTGTTCCATCATGTATAACATATTGGCCCATGTGCAAATTACGTGAAAGCTGTTTTTCAAGACCATCAGTTCCATGTAATGCTCCACTGGTCGAAGACAAATCGAAATCAATCCTGGTTAAAAAATTAAAATCATTGTCATTTACATATATGCACGATCTGAAGTTCCGCTTAACACCACCATGAAAAAGATTAAAGTTAAATAGAACCTCGCTCTTGCTAATAGATACAGAGTCAACGCATAAATTACAACATTTCTCAACGTTATTCATGTCCTCTAGCTTTTTAAGAGCATTAATCACTGAACTCAATAAGTCATTACGAAATGCTTTCACTAGAATCTCCTTGAATATTTGATTTGGTATCGGTCCAAAAAACACTGTGAATAGTCATAGCTATGGCCATCCGTTAAAATGTCCATCAATAATACAATATCCAAAGTACACACATGTAGCTACGAATGGTGAGGTAAAAAAAGCAATGACTACGCCCCAACTATTCATAGTTAAAATCATAGTAACCCAAATAAAAATACAAATAACTACAGATGCTATAATTTGCTTGTTCTCTCTTTTCATTTTTACTTTACTGGCTTGTTCCTTTCGGTCCCAAGCTTGATCTGCTAGATGCTGTTCCCTTGCACGCTGTTTGTTCAAGGGTTTACTACAGACACCACAGTTAAAATCTTCAATTGATCTCCCACCTAGTTTTTCTTCGGCAACGTCGTTTACTGCTCCACAACTAGGACATCTGTGCCTTATGATACTTATTTCTTTTTCGGTTTTACGTCGCTCAGCCCTACGGCGTTCAGCTTCTGCTCGCAAGGCAGCTTCAGCCATATCCCGTGCTTGACGTTCATGCTCTTCCGGCCTGATCCGTTCTTGGTTGTCACTCTTATAGTAAGCTTCTAACTGACACCATGCGCTTTGAAGACGTTGAAACTTCTCAGTAGCTCTGACTCGCAGACGTTCATTATGCATATGCTTGTCGGGATGCAAAATGCTAGCAAGCTCTCTGTATGTAGCCTTTGCTTCTTCATAGGAAGCATCAGGAGTTAAGTCTAACTCTTCAAAACTCTTTTGTATTCCCAACATAAATTATCTCGCTAAGTCATTAGGTTTACAGATGCGTATACTGGTTAAAATGAAACATAAAAAAAGCCAGGTTTAACAGGCAACACTAGCTATGTATTTGCCCAGGTCTTCAAACTTTGGCGAATAAAACGATATGATAGTATTTATCTTATCAGCAGCATCCTTCTCAAATAGAAGATTTTTAATTTCATTGTAGAGTGGAATATCTTTCCTATCATTGATTTGCTTGAAGTTATGTACAGCTTCAGCAGTGTTACCAGTGCTAGCGTTAATCAAAACACCAGTAATTGATATTGCAAGAGCTATTTGCCTATCATTGATGTCATTAATATACTCAGGGTTGTCTTGGCAATAGCGTTTAAAGCTGAATGTGTATTGATTGTACATTTCACTAGCTGCAAATTGTTGTGACCGTGCAACCAAGCTCAACGGAATCACAGTAGAGTAGTTCCAAAATTCCATAAATTCACTTCGTGTCATGCACCCTCCACAGGTAAATACCTATTTTCAATTTTCACCAAGGACAGCTATTACCCCGATTACTCCTACAATAATATAAACGCCACCGGTCAGTGGCGCTAACCAAGCACAATTGATGATGATTATTATTACCTTTGCTAGTTTTGGCATAGATCGTTCTCCTTTATGCCGACATTGCCATACGCCTTGAGCTAGGGGCACCACCACAATGGCCTCATTAAATGTACAAGCATACGCCACAATAGCCCATCTCATGTACCATACAGCCCCTAGAATGTCCACAATTTCTTAATTTAAGGACGTTGCAGCGGATTACAAAAAGATGTGTTTCTGCTGATACTCACTGGATAATTTCAGGAGGGTATAATGCAGACAGCTAAGGAACTGCTTGGTATGAGGATAAGAGAGGTAAGGAAGCTAAGGGGATTATCCCAGGAGAGGCTTGCAGAGCGGGTAGGGGTCGATCCCAAGCAGATATCGAGGATTGAAGGTGGGAAGAGTGCTCCATCATTGGATACGTTGGAGGCCATAGCAAAGCACCTCCAGGTAGAGATGAAGGACCTATTTGATTTCCAGCATCTTGTAGCTGAGGAACAGGTAGAGGATCAGGCTTTGAGCTTGTTGGGGTTGATGGATGAGAAGACAAAGCGGGTTGCTATCAGAATTTTAAGAACGTTGGCGACTTAACATCGGGCAACAATCAGATTATCACGTCAGGGACAAGTGGATTGAAACTTACAGTAACCTAATAATGGAAGCTGGGTATACACCTTAGGTATCGAAGCAGTGGCTCTACAAGTCAAGACAACACTATCATCGTCGCACACACCGGCTTTATCCGTAAGAAATTGAACCCGGTTCTCATCATTAAAGCTCAAAGAGCTTACTGCTAGGACATAACCTTCTTTGTCGCATAAAATGTATTCCAAATGGATATATTTTCTAAAGTTGTACATATTGGTTGTATTCGCAAGCTTTACTAAGGCATGCCATTTCCATTCAACATGATCTTCATTTAGATTTACGCCAGCCATTGCAGAATGCTCATGACTTAGTATTTGGACCTGGTCTAATAGTTTGTTAAAAATACTCTTTGCATCAAGATTTTTGTTAAAATCTACATTGGCTTTAGACAACCCAATGGCCATCTCTTCACCATATTTCTTTTCATCGTAAACCTCAACACGCCCCTTTCGTCGGAGACAAGCATAGGCACAGCTACATAGCCAAAACCTATGGTATTGATAAAATACAAGCAGGATAAAGACCAATTGAAAAACGACAAATCCGACTACATATCTAATGTCAGATGAAAACAGTGACAACAATGGGAAAAACACCAACAAAGCAGAAGTAAATCCAAGCCCAGTTATATGAATAAATATAGCCAGCTCTTTGTAATAATCGACTGCAAAATAATTAAGCCTTGAGGCTGAGTTAAGGTTCAAAATTTTAAGTACGCTTTCTTCCTTGGCTTTATTGCAAAACTCTTGCAACGTATTACTCATTATATTACTTAGGTACAACTGAATCACAAATACAATAACTGTTGAAGTCAGCCAAATTGCTATAAAAATACATGAATTATAAATTGTTAGCCCAGCAGATTTAACCTCAACAGATTTACTCCCCAAATAAAGAAACCAAACCACAGAGACATACATCCCAGCAATGAACGAATAAACTTCGTCCCTTTTCAGAGACGAGAGTGGCAATAGTCCATTTATCATCAGCAAGAACCCTCAATTCTTTTGTCTGTGTTGTCCCTACAGCCAATCAAACTTTAACTAAGTTCCAGGCTATTCCTGTTCTTGGCAAAAACCAACCTTCGTGCCTAAATATGTACATATTTCCATTATTGCTACTACTGTATTCTCTTGGCTCAATCCCACCAACAAAATGATTTAGTCTGTAATTGCCCGGATATGTAATTGTAAAGTTAATTCCTTTAGATGGATTTGTCATTGACCAAGTGAAAATATTACTACGCTTAATAGAATAGCAAGTAACTAGGTCTATTTGCAATTTGTCTACTGCCAACATTCGGCCCTTGATTGACACCTTGTAACCTTTTTCAATTCGAGAATCAACCTTATGTTTATCATCTAATAGTGTTTTATCCATCTGTATGATTCCATTATCACACTCCATCTTATCCGCGCATGTAGCAGCACATTCTAACTGGTTTTTTACAGGACATCCAATAACAAGTCGCACATCATGTATTGCATCAAATTCATTTTCTTCATATATCCATCGCACTTCGTCTTGTAGTCTGTCCCCATTTGATCTACAAGTGTAGGTTGTAGTGTCATACACTTTAAAACAATCATCATTATCAGTGTCTTCTTCAATCAATACAGAGGAGCACACATTCTCACGGTACGGGAACCCTATATAGTCTTGAATTTTGTTTTGGAAATAATATAAAAATGATCCATCTCTATCTATATCAGTATTTTTATACTTGGCTTTCAATGTATCTACCTGAATGGATGTCAATTCATCATCTGTTAGGTTTTGCAGATACGACCTTTGTACCACAATTTCTTTCAAACGCTCCTGAAAATACAATTTAACATCTTCTATTTGCAACAGAATAGAAACTATACCCATTATAATAAAGGCAAGTCCAAGTTGTAACAATAGATTGCTTACAATAAACTTGTAACTTTCACGATAAAAAAACAACTCGGACGACAGCAGCAAGGCAACCCCGAGTAAAACCCAGAACCGCCCAGAGTAATATATATCTTTGTTCGAGCTGTTATTTGCCACTTGCCCCCCAGTATATACATTGTATAGTGAATTTTCATTCACCTTATAGCATGAAACCCAATCACAATAAAAGCACATTCACTCACCAGGCCCCCATATTTGCTCTAAAAGATCCGTTTTCTGCAAAGTCCGACCCAACCCGCGCCTTCCATCTTAATCTTGAAATTAATAGCAAAGCGCGTATACTCCCTTATCATTTAATTACACAACGGAGGGTGCTCGATGATTGTTGAGGCCAAAGAAACCACTAAGACCTATAGAAAAGGCAAGATCCACGAAATCAGCTTAGACCTTCTACACCGAGACGTTGACCAACCTCGCAAGCACTTTGACGAATCAGAGCTTGATGCTCTTAAGAAGTCTATTGAGGACAAGGGACTGCTTTATCCCGTCCTCTTCCGAGTAGACGAGAACGGTAACAACATCCTGGTATCTGGGGAAAGGAGACTAAGAGCTTTTAGGTCGCTCGGTAAGGAGACCATCCCTGCAATGCTGGTAGGGAGTGATCGTTACGATGAGTTAGCTCTTATCGACAATATACAGAGAGTTGACTTATCCCCAGTGGATGAGAGTGAAGCCGTGTTCAATCTCCAAACTAAGTACGGCCATACCCAAGAGCAGTTAGGGAACCTGATTGGCAAGGCACAGAACACGGTAGCAGATATACTAGGGTTGATGAAGCTCTCAGATGAGATAAGAGAAGATGCTAGACATAGGAAGGAGCTTAGTAGAGGAGCATTACTGAAGGTTGCCAGGATCAAGAGACCTACACCCCAGAGGAAGGCTTATGATGCCCTTATTGCCTCCCTTGGTATGCCTAAGAAGGAGATCAAGAGACCTAGGCTGACTATCACCAAGAAGGCTATTACCTCTACTGACAACACCCTTAAGTGCATCAAGAGCATAGACCTTGATACCCTTGGAGATGATAGAGATGTAGTGGTATCCAAGCTGCACGAATTGTTGCTAGAGATCCAAAATAAGCTAGGGAGTATAGGGAGTTAACCCTGTATCGGTACACCGATAACCTCTAGATACAGATATGCCCTATCATGTGGTAGTGATAGGGCTTCTTTTGCTTATAAGCATGCCAGTCAGCTAGAAGCCAGGACATGTAGCTTGTTGTGATAGGCGATGAATTCGTCTCCTATGTTATGCTGAGGAGCCATCCGTAACTCATTCCTATTGATTGGAAGAGCTGCATGATCACACATGACATGATGATTTGGACATAAGACTAAAATATTTTCTGGTATATCTGGTCCATTATGTGGTCTTCCAAGTGGTTTTAGGTGGTGACCTTCTGAATAAAGATCATTTAGTAGCTGTATTTGTTCTCCACATATTTGACAGCGGTTACCATAAAGAGCTTTCAATCTGTTAGCCATCTCAGTATCTCTAACAATTCTCGATGTGATTAACTCTCGTCTATCTGGACAACCATTGCCAGACTCCTCTGGTTTGTAGGGTGGAATATATGCTAAATCTAGGCAATAGGTGTTTGGCCCTACTCGTTTGAACACATTATGGTTCTTGTTTGTATTTTGCGAGAAATACATATTTATTGAACGCTCAGGTGTTCTTGGTCTTCTATGGTTCCATAATCCACGCTCAATAAGAAGTTTTGTAATTTCATTTGAATCAAATGCCTTTGTCGGGTCAAGTTCATTGATTAGGTCTATCATGGCTTTCAATATGCCTTTTTCTGGAGTGCCCGACTTACTTGAGTGGTTATCTGTCATACCTCACCTCTCTCAAATTTTTTTTTATACAGCTTGAAGGTGTTTCTTCCCTTGCAAGTGCATCAACCATCTATCAGCTCCCCTACCTCTGTTCCTGGTAGAGATAGTCACCTTACCTCCAGGTTCATAGGTGATATCGGTCTTCAAGCATCTACCAGATACATAGTCAGCTTCATGACTAAGGACTCCACGCTCAAAGTGCAATCCCTCAACAAAGTATCCAAGGTTATATTCCTCATCTGGGATGAAGTCGTTGAAGGAGTATCCCCTTGGTGCTGCATAGGTGAAGGACATTAGGGCCAGAGCAAACAGGACTCCGATAGCAGAGATGTCAGGTTCTTCCTCGGTGATCTGGAAAACGATCTTGTGCGAGGAGTTAACTGTTCCATCATCAAGAGGTAGCTCCTGGTACTCGTTCGTTAGTACCTCAAGCTCTATGCCAATAGTGGATTCAAGTAAGTGGATTTCTGCTAGCTTGTTTTGGTCCATATTCATGATTGCTCCTGTGTCTATCATCCCCAGAATATGCCGGTTGGGTCCTTGTCTACTTCTTGGATCAATTGCTCTAAGGGACCACTAGAATAAAGCTTACGCTTATCATTTCTGTCATAGGCATATAGTGACCAAGCCTTAGCAGCAGCGTCATATTCGAACTGAGCTATCGGCATTTCGCTCCAGGTGGAAGGATCATTGTAGTACGGTCTGCACTCCGATAAGGTTACTCTGTTACCGATAACTTTGCAGACCAGCTTAACCTGATCTCTAACGTCCTGCGGCACTCGCTTCTCAATGAAGGCACAGAGAAGCTTTTTAACCCTATGCTGCTCAGTTTCAGGTAGTGACATGGTTGCTCCTGGTCTGGACGGGGATAGGGTCTTATACCACAAAGGCTTCGTTGCTGGAAGAGGGATGGTCTCAGGATCAATTGTGCGGTCGGGGATCGGTCGGAATGGATTGGTCTTATATGGGTGAGACTGGTCACGCTAACTTTATATCATAAATCACAATTAAGCTTCCAAATTAGGCTCCCAGCGGTCTCCGCACCCAAACCCTACCCAGTGTAAGCTCAGCCTATTAACTGCCAGCAGAAGGCTAGCTAGACCGTCAAAACATCAACTCCCGATCAACATTAAACTTAATAGAAAAGGCAGGGCATTAGCCCCGCCTTTTTCCTTCTGCCACATCCAACTAAGCTGCTAGTGGTAAAGCTTCGGCCTCTTTGTAGCGGTACACTAATGACCGGACTCCTCCTGCCTTTAATCCATACTTCTCAGCTACGACCTTCACCGGCACTCCCTCTTTAACAAGATCATAAATCTCTTTTTTCTTGGAAGGGTGTATCTTTTGCTGAGGGTATAAGCCATGCTCAAACGCATGGTCTCGGTTCTCTTGGCCAGTGACCCACTCAAGATTTTCAATTCTGTTGTTAGTCTTATCACCGTCTAGATGATTGACCATTGGCTTATTGCCTGGGTTTGAAATGTATGCCTCGGCAACAAGTCTGTGGATATATACCAGTTTAGTCCTTCCATCCCTTGTTAAGGCAACTCTTAAATACCCAGCTGGCATGTTGTCTACCGCCTTCATGATCTTCAGCTTTTTACTAAACTTGCGTGGCAAGCTGTAAACCACTCCGGTTCTCGTTACAGCATAAAGTCCTTCGTATCCTGGGATAGTGCGTGCTGCGTTTGAAATTAATTCCATCTCTAATTCTCCTTAGTTGTTAGCTCTAGTTCAATACTAGTAACTGTTAATAACCAAGGTCGTGCTTCAGATGAATCAATTTCACTTCACAATTAGATCAGAATTTTTAAGGAGCGAGTTATTAACATATAGGATTGAGGAATTTAAGCTCGATCCCACATAGTGGCTATTTCATATCAAAGTCCTCGGAATCAAGCACCATGAGGCACATGTCGTGAGACATTGACTGGTGAACCGGTCTTGTAGTGTCGGTACAAAAAACAAACTACATTCCCAGATCGTTGAAGTGTCCTAGTGAGAGATCAACAGGGGGAAAAGGAGTTTAACTGTCGGTTTAGCCACGAGTTACAGTTGACGTGCGGTAAAGCTAGACCAGGGCGCAATTTTCTTTTCCTATAACGTGGTAAACAACACCACATTCCTGTCCGGTTTTCATGTTCTTTTTTTTGGATTTGAGGACGGACAGGGAGTGGTGTATCTAGAGAATGGGGACTGAATTGATTGGGCTTATAATTGATCCGGTACATGTAAAAACTTTGACTGCTTAGTTTTATAGGTGAAACAAGATCTCGGCTTAGACGATCAATTCAGAGCTAAACTGGACGGCTTGGATGCCGTCATGATCCGCGAGAACTGGACTATTCCGATGGATTGGTCATAGCGATGAGATTTGATCGGCAGACAAGCTCTTGCATTATCAGACTCAGCACGAGGATATTGATTTAATAAAATACCATGCTAACTCCAACGGCTCTTGCCGTTGTTAGAGCTAATAGCACTATATGCATTAAGAGCTACCGAGAGCCATTGTCTGTGCAATTAGATTAATTACCAAGCTTAGCTGAACGGCTTCTTGCCGTTCTTATAGTTCTTCTTCCTCTTGAACATGCTAAGGCTCTTGTGTTGCCCAAGTAACCGTTGCCCTGGATCTTCAGCTGAAGAGCTATCCTTTGTCGTATATGCTAACCAGAAGAATACTCTGAGAGCGTTCTGTAGCTCTCCATATCGCTCTTTGTGAACCCTGTGAATCCCGTGAAGGGTAAAATAGCGATAATATTTTTATTTATGTAAAAAGAAATATTTTTCTAAATGCTGCCTTCACAGCCTTCACACCCTTCACAGTGGTAGAACATGGATCAAAGCAGAAAAGGCTCCCGAGAGAGCCTTTATTGCGTTCTGATGCTGATAATATGGTGCTATTCATCTTCGGATAGGGGAACTACCTCTTTATCACCAGAGGAATCCGCTGAATCAACACTTGACCGAAGAGCAATCCCAGCTCGTCCGTTACCATCTCTACCATGCGCCCACAAGAACCCCAGCTCTCCCAGTTTAACACCGAGAGCAGCGATTCCGATGGGATCAGTGCCATCATTCACTTCAGCGTGGTAGGCAAGGTATGCCTCGTGAAGATCCTGGGTTTTAGTGTAGTAGCTATCCCCTCGAACACACCGGGTATGGACAAAGTTGTCAACGCTACTGTCGGGCCTAACTTCAACATGAGGCTCTTCAGCTACCGGAACTAAACCCAGGCCCTCCTCCTGCCACAACAAGCACCCCCTAACAGCCCAAGCCAGTATGCCATCTGCTTCCAGCATCAACTTGTCCTTAAGGTTCCTGTCCTGCTCCTCAACAGGGATGCTGACATTGAAAGGGACGATCCGCACTCTGTTATTGAATGCAGTGTCAGCTCGGTCAAATCTAGGCACTCTGTTGGTCGCAATCACGATCTTGCACTCAGGCTTGAAAGTGATGTGTTCCTTGAAGAGCAACCGAGCGGTAACAGGATCATCTCCAGTCAGCCGCTTGACTAATGCCTCATCAAAATAGCACTGTTTGTTGGCCTCAGCGGAGGAGACAAATCTGGCCTTGTTCAAGCGCACGATATCATTGCTCTGAGAGCCAGCCTTCCTCCTCAGCAACGTATCAATCGGAGTTTGCATCGCGTAGTCATCAAATACCTCCATTAGCGTATTGATGAAGACCGTCTTCCCGTTGTCACCCTTTTCACCATGCAAGATAAAAAAGCACTTCTCGGTCACAGCTCCGGTCAACATGTAGCCGACCATCTTTTGCACGTAACGGATCAATGCCTTATTGCCATCAAAGATCCGATCCATGAACTTGTCCCAAATCGGACACTCAGCATCAGGAACATACTGGGCATTGCACATCTTGGTTGCGAAAGCTTCCTGGTTGTGAGGCAGCAACTCGCCAGTAACGAGATCAACCCTCCCATTAAGAGCGCTGATCTTCCATTTATCGGCATCGAACTGGTCCACCTTTACCGGCAACAATGACGCTGACAGCTTCAACATCTTCTTTACCTTTGCTTCGCTCATACTCGACTGTGACCACTTAACGAGCTTGGCTCTGGCCACTGCATCATTAATCGAACTCGCCTCAGTGAAGATGCTCTTGGCCGTATTCATCGCCAGGATTTCCACCTGGTTCTCAGTGTCAGGCTGCCAGATTCTACCTGTCCAGATATACCACTGCTTTTCAGAGTGACAGTACCGGACCTTGCTACCGTGTTGGTGAACGAACCTTTGAGCATTTCCGTACTCGGTGGTTAGCTCATGGTCTTGAAGTTTTACTCCAGCATCTTCTTGCTTTGCTGGCGGTCTGTATTCCCTCGGCACTATAAGCCAAGGTGTGACCGGCTTGGAATCATCAAAAGCATTGCCCATCTCGTTCTCCATTTGATTACTGGTGAAAAACAGGGAATGGCCCTGCAATCATCTACAGAGCCATCCCTCTTCAGCATCGAGAGACTACCCTCTCACGTCCTCGTCTTCCTGGTTGGTACCTTGGCTTTTTTCCGTGATGGGTACGGCTTCCGCCTTTACGGGATAGGCAAGATCAAACAACCGCTTGGCTCTCTTAGCGGTCTTCTGATCGTTGAGGTAGACCAGAAACTTCGCGGTGATATAATCCTTAATCTTCTGATCCCGGTTTGCTGCGCTGTAACCAGGGACACTATCGTCCATCTTTTCCAGAAAGTCCCTTTTGGCGTTCTTCTGCAATCTCTTGAACGTTGCAGAAAGAGTGCCCTTCGGGATAATTGCCTCAGCGGTCTTTTTGACCTGCTCCATGTCATCCATGAACTCATCGTCTTCGATGGCAATGGCGACAGCTTCGTAGATCATCTTGCCTGCTGCGGTGTTGGGGATGGTGATAGTGAGGGTGCTGGTTTCATTGCTCATTTTGCTTCTCCTTTTTGGCCCTGCTTGAGATGTGCCGCTGTGCAGCGCGTCGGAACATACCGGAGATCAAAAAAGATTTCAAAATGGCAAGGTGGTCAAAGGTGGTAATGGGTGGTCAATGGTCTAGGTAGACAGGGAATCACCATCTATGGACAATAAAAAACGGGAAATCCTGAATCGGATCTTCCCGTTACTTAAGCCGTGGTACTGTTAAGAAAATTATATATCCTTGGTCGCCTCTATGATTTTCATTAGTATCTCGTCTGGTGGAACTCGATATTGGTGGCCTGCAAGATCAGATTTTAGCGTCTCAAGGTACTTCACGTCATCTGTATCGTAAATAGAACCGGCATACACGGCAGCCTTGATAATCGGCACAATATCAACGGTGTTTTCACGTCCACCTTTCCCACCGCGATAATGTTCCGGGAGGCTACTATAGATGTGCTTTGCGACAGTATCATTTTTAAGGATCGTATCGAACTCCGCCTTGTATTCGGCAAGAAAAGCATCTCTATTTGTCGGCTTATCAAGATTACGCTCGTAAAACAAAATTCCGATCTTGGCAGCTATTGCAATGGCTCTCCTCCATTTTGATTCTTCATCCCTAAGCATTCCATAGTGCCGCTTTAGATCATCAAACTTATTTTTAGGGAGACCGACAAATTTAAGATCTTTATAAACCGGATATTTATCATCAGCGCCCTCGGTCTCTGAGTCAACTTCTATTCTTTTTTGTATTCCAGTTGCGTTCGGTGGTTGGATACCTGCGGCAATCAATAATTCATCAGGAAAGGTAAGCCTATCTTTGTGATCGTTGACCATGCAACGGATTAATTCTACTAGATCTACATCGCTTTCCTGTAAATCCAACTCTTGTATTGGCTCTCCTGTCTCACCATTTATGCGTGGATCACCTTTATCATCCAATGTCCACTTGTACCTAGGGGTACAGTCAATATTGTTATTTTTAGTATATAACAGTAGTATCTTGTCAATAATATATTTCCGTTTCCTCTCATATACTTCAGCTACATAGTCATCATCATTCCAAACATGCGCATCCATGTATATTGGCAACAAAAGAGGAATCACACTACTAAACCTAGTCAACCTTCTTTTCTTAATGAGTTCAGACAACCGCATTAATCACTCCATCGAGTACTGTTATTAGGCAATGGGTTTTAGTATCCCTTGCTCCAGTATAATCCTGCCTATGTTCCGGTCACTTACAGCATCACTTTATTAATTGAAGCAGATACTGCCGCCATTCCTCTTTTTCTTATCACACTAAAGCATCTGAAACAACAAGGACTTGAGTCTTTTTATGGCTCGGATCGAAAGGGATCCATTTACGAAGTAAATTGATCTCTTGAGACCGAAAAGGTTTCATGTCTACCGGCGACCATATTAGCCATCTAACAGGAGATAACTGTCAAGGCCATACCTACCTATGCGTCATGGAACTACTACCTCTTATGCCTGGAAAACGGAAGGTGGGGTTCACTATCTTGGCAATTAAGGTCTCACCATCTCATAACTCTACTCGGCCGAAACTCTACTTTCCAAATTATATAAAAATGAAAATGAAATGAGACTGGAGCCTGCTTTCCTTCCTATCTGCTTTCCTGCCGGTACAACTACTACTGGACAATGCCACCTGCTCCCTTTTTAGTTTTAAAAGCTTGCGAGATTTGGCGGACGTAACGAGCTATTCATAGTGTGGTTGGTACTACTCCTTATAACATCGGGATCTTAACAAAAAGCCATTCTCTGTAACGATCTAAACTTCTACATATATAATTCAAATTTGATCTGTTATATCAAACACTTAACACAAAAAGCGTGGACTACCATCATTGCTTCCAGTTTCATGCTGAAGTTGGCCGTTGGATAGTGGCTCCAGGTCAGCCAACCACAACATATAGATAACGCACACTAGATATTGTGACCACTGGAACCATTCCACATAGGTATCTCAATCCCGTAATCTAAGTGCATCAAAGCATCCAGGAGTACCTTGGGCTGATACCTCTTCCCGTAACGGCTCATGGTCATTGAATCGTTGGCATGTCCCATGATCTCGGAGATAACGACCTCCTGGACTCCTGCCTGCTTCAGGGTATCGGCTACTGTATGGCGTAAGCTATGAAACACCTTGGCCTTATCCGTTGTCACATGTTCCCTGTTGAACCTCTGATACCATTTACCATAAGCACTGCCATATCCATCTGCCTCCCTCCAACTGAGATTCATCCATAATCGTTGAACGGCTGTGGACCGGAGGCTTTCAACATATTCGAGGAAGCCACACATTAGCAGGTTCGGGTGGAGTGGTATCAATCGCCTACTCGATATGTTCTTTAACTTCTTATCGTTGCGATCATTCACATCGACACACCACACCCCTTCATGCTCCCGTACATCTTCCACATAAAGCTGACATAATTCATCCAGTCTCATACCTGTGAACAGCCCTAGTAGAGGAATCCAATACCGTTCTGGCTGGTCCGCCAGGATCGGAAGGTGCTTAATGATCCTCTTCACGTCATCAATGCTATAAGCCCTCCTCACTTCGTCACTGCGGCGTTTGTCCTGTACCTGCATTGCTTCAGCATAGTTCACTCTCATGATTCCTTCTTGAACTGCATACTTCAGGAGGGAGCTTAGCCTAGTTAGGTGCTTATTTGCCGATGTGGTGCTCATAGGGGTGAGGTTTGCCATCGCTAAAACCTGCTTGATGGTCTTATCTGGGTATAACTTGTACATGTTCGCTGGCAGGCAGATCAGTGTGTTCCTGAAGTCGGAGACCACCTTCTTATTAATGCTGTGCAACTCGATATCACCCATGATGTCATGGATCATTTTGAAAGAGCCGATGTTTTCCATCTTGGTCTTCGGTGCCCATGCCTTCTCGTGGTTTGCAATGTACCGGGCTATCATATCAGAGAGTTTCAAGTCAATAGGCTTCTTTTCCCTCATTTTACTCGGCAACATCTCACAGACCAGTCTTGTCACTTGGTCATCCGTCAACAGTCCTGACCTGAGGAGCCTGAAGGACTTAATCACCTTATGCTCCAGAGGGACCACTTGCTCTCTTGCCTCAGACTCGATCTTGGTCTTAAGAGACTTCTTAATGAACTTGGAGGGGATATGTGGTAGGAGGTCTTGCGGTACGCGGATAAAGAAGTAGTAACTGCCCTTGTAGGTGATCAGATGGTTAGGCTTGAACATAAAAATGCCTCACTAATGTATACTAGTTTGTATACTGGTTAGTGAGGCAGTGGTTTTAGCTAAGCAATATTAGCTAGTTGAAGCAATGGTGGAGGTGGCGGGAATCGAACCCGCGTCCGAAAGTCGTACACAGAAGGCGTCTACATGCTTATACCTGTTTTTGATTTAACCACTCAAGACTCCACAGGCCAGGATTCTTGAACGGCGGTCCCGCTTAGTTTCGCCACCGGGCCACAGGCACTCCCGGCAACTATCCCATTTAAATGACGATCTGTCCTCACCCATGGGAGACGCTCGGCAGATCGTTAGCAGGTTATTAAGCTGCTAAAGCGTAGTCGTAATTGTCGGCGCTTAAAGCGTCACGGATTGTTTAACGAGCCACCCGTACCTCGGCATGCAACCTTTGCTTCTTACCCCCGTCGAAACCTTTACACCCCCGTAAATTCTCGTTCTATGTTCTACGTTCTACGTTATCCGCGTTGAAAGGATTCTTACTCTCTGTCCCTGCTGCCGCGGCTTCTTTCTTTCAGGCCAGCTACTATGTCTCGCTGGATGTCTTTCTGCTTCATCACTTCACGCTTGTCGTAGTTCTTCTTCCCTTTGGCCAGCCCCAGTTCGGCCTTGACCTTGCCTTCCTTGAAGTAGATCCGAAGCGGAATCAGCGTGTAGCCCTGCTCCCGGATCTTGGAGAAGAGCTTTACGATCTCCTTCTTGTGCAAGAGGAGCTTACGCATCCGGTCGGGGTCGTGGTTCTCCCGGTTCCCGAAGTCGTAGGGATTGATGTGGAAGTTGTGCAGAAAAGCTTCGCCGTTCTTGACCATGGCGAAGGAGTCGTTCAGGTTGGCCTTGCCGCAACGCAGGGACTTGACCTCCGTCCCCTGCAGCACCATGCCCGCCTCGTAACGCTCTTCGATGAAGTAGTCGTGAAACGCCTTCTTGTTATTGCAGATCAGCTTTTCGCCCATACGGATAGATACTACCAGATTGCCCGGCAAATTGACAGGGGAAAGTCGGCCGGAAAGTTAGCCTCCCTGCCCACTCAATCCAGAACGTGAGGCTGTCGTCACCAAAGCCGTCCTCGAAGAGAAAAATAAAACTTTCAACGCTGCATAGGTCAGGCGACAACTAGCTTGACACGTGCCGGGGTGGAAGCGGGGAGCCCTGGAAACTGCGCACCGGATCAAAACCGTTTGCGGCCAAGTCTTCAGGTTCGCGATCACCGCCAGCCAGGCAGCAGTGGTATGGGGATTTTATTGAGGACCTGATCGGAACCCTTCAGCACACAGTTGCATCCAGTCTGTGCGGAAGCGACTTTTTACCTGTAAACTCCGCGACAGAGGTGATCTATAGTGGCTCTGAGCTCGGAGTAGTTGGCCGTGCCCCTCATAATTAGCGTGCCACTAAGAAGATTTCTCAATCGGGCGACATGTTCTGATTTCAGGAAATAACGGGCACCCGTTTAAACATCTACTGCGAAAATTACAATTACATTGATCAGAGAGAAAGTAATTTCGTGCATTTTTAAAATCATACGAATGCTGCCATGCTTGGAGAAAAGAACTTTGGTCAGTGATAGTAACACCTTGTCCATTGTCACTATAAAAGGAGCAGGGAAAGGCTTTCATCTCTTCAGATATATACATAGAGAATCTTCCAGCATCACAAGCTTCAACTGTTGAGTTATGGACATTGGTATAGGACATCACACCACTAATTGAACATGAATCAAAGCCAATCTTGAAACTATGACGCACTGATGTAGCGAGCGCAAAAAATTCGTCAACTTTTTCACTATTGCTTAGTAACCACTCTGGCATTACACTTCGTCCAATAGGTTTGTAATTGAGAAAGATTAACGCATTTACTTGTTTGAAACTTTCAGGCGGTTTTCTAAGCAATTCCAGTGCGTCTGAAATGCTGTCAGCAGTAAGAATATAGTGGACATTGACCCTGATTCCTCGGCCCGCTAAAATTTCGATAGCTGATTCTGATTCCGTGAATGGTGAGTATGCACTTACAGCAACTGCTCCACAACAATCCTTTGATGCTTTAAGGATGTCGGTCGTAAGACCGCGTCCATTTGTTGTGTAATTCGGAACAATGCCACTGAATCGGGTATATTCCAGAATCTCGATAAAATTAGGGTGTTGGTTGGGATTACCACCGCCGAGTGCTATTTGGTAAACTCCCACGGTAGAGGCTATGTCGATAAGACGCTGATAATCCTCTAGGGGCATGTGCTTGCCACCGATGTGCGCGTGCCTATAGCAGAAATCGCACATTCGATCACAATAGGATGTAATAGAAACATCAAGCAGTTCCGGACCGAAGGGAGACCAAAAAGGTTCGGGATGTCCTTTATCTTCAATCCTAGCAAAAAAACCAGTGAGAGGGTTAAAAAGGGTGGTATAGGCCAGTGATGGATAACGACGTATCTTCATGCCATCACCAGTAGTTGTCCAGTCCGCTTATACTGAACTCAGAGGAAGAAATCTCGAATGCTTCGCAACATAAAAAGCTTTCAGCAACTCCCCCATCACTACTGAGTTTTGAAATTACGACCGTCTTCCCCTCACGCAGGGCAAGTTTTGCGTTCTCGAGGACATCTACGGTAAAATCTGGATTATCAGCATGTTTCGGGAGTTGAGCTTCAGTGGTCACTTTCTCACCACCATTAATTGCAGAAGATAGGGCCTCAAACATACTCTCAAAGAGTTCAATTAAAGGGCTGCTTTTGTCAACTCCGATAGCAGTAAAAAATAAATCCCTACGAAGCATACCATTGCCAATATATATAAAAGAAGTACTTGAACTGTTTGACACGAAATCCAACTTAATTTTCACGGTACACCTCTAGCTGCTTAATAACTGTGTTGAGAAAATTGCCCTCATAGGATGGGTCTAATAAAGAAATAAACCAGTCTATCAGTAATACGTGTTTACGAGCCAACTCTGAGGAAGAGGCTTTGATTCCTACCTTTTTGAAAATAAATTCTTCAAATGTGTGATATTCAACAGAATAATACTTGGAATATTGTTCTTTAAGGTCAAGTGAGCGGCTAAAAATATTCTTATATATGTAACCAAGAACAATTGAACCAAAACCTACGGGGGCAATTTTCATTAGGAGCAACAATTCCTCAAAGGATGGTATTTTATCCAAAGACAGAATGAATCTTTCATCTTCTTTCATCATTTCCCCCGTAAGGTTATTTCCTCAATAAATCGTAAAATAGATATAGCTTTTGCCTCCCGCGCATATTCAAAGCATGAGGCCTTCATGCCATTACGGTATGCCTTGGCACATCCGCTGAGGAAATAATATCGAGTTCCACCTGTAGCTAAAGGACCGATTTGAAGTAGAAATACAAACAGGTTGTCATTTATTGTATCCGGAGACACACTTATTCGATCGGTAAAAGATTGTATCAGTTCATTGGGTTGGGTATTGCCACTGTAGCTATGCCTACCAAAGCGCTCAAATATGGTATCAAGAAAGTCAAAATAATCATCTTCTCCAAGGAGGTTAATATGCTCGAGTAAGATCCTAAAATTAAGAACCTTGTCAGGAAATGGTTGATTAAAGAGATAACCTGCAACCCTTTTCACTGCTACGGAATGCTTCGGACCTTTTAAAATTCCTTTTACTATATCTACATCTTCTTCAGTATGGTATTTTGGTGAAAAAGAACTAAGCAAAATTGAGTAGGTATTAGCAAAACTGGACTGCCTACTTATGAATTCAGAGATTCTTTCGATTTTATGTTTCCTCGAAAGAATATAGGTATATTTAGTTACGCCTTCCTCAGCTTGACCCTTCAAAAGAGCAGAATATAACCTTAATGCCTCGTCAAGGTTAGTCTTAGCGACATCAATGACAAGGAAAAAAGATATTATAAAGTCTCGTATTTCATCATAGGTAAAATTTACATACTCTTTACCTACAGAGGACAAACCTTTTCCTGGCAACTCATGCCGCAATATGATCTCGTCATGAACGAGGCTCTCAACTACCTCCAGTTCATGATCATTAAATATATCTGTGGATATTGAGGCAAGGCTATTAGACTCAATCATATTATTTGCTAATTTATATAATACTGGCATGGCCATGGCTTTTATGCTTTTGTCAAATTTGCTCACAACTTTAAATAGATAAGACTCAAACAGCTCATCTTTAAAAATATCAATAACTTTCCCTAGTTTTTCACCTTCGTTGTTTTCACAAAATATCCTTAAGAGCAGAAAATCGTTTTTTAGAAATTTTTTAGCATTATCAGCAAGTGTGACCTTTATATTAAAAAACCTAAAATATGAGGAGATGGCATGCTCCAGATGAAATTGACTCATCTCCGATTTCAGATCCTTCATATGATAGAGATTAGATGTATAGCTAGCCTCTAAAAGGAATGAAAATCGCTCCTCAAAAAATTCAGTCCTGCAAGTCAATATCACCTTTATCAGAGAATAGTCTGATATTGCGGTCAGAAGATCGTGAAGCTCTATGTTGAACGATTCTACATTTTTAATTTCGTTCAACCCATCTATCATAATTACAAATGGCTTATTTGTTTCAACTGCTACCTTTTCGAAAAGATCCAGTAATTGAAATTTATCATGTAAGCCAGACAAATACCTGTTATTAGTTAGATACGAAAATATATTTTGATTGGATCCACTATTAAGCTCTCTTGCAGGAATAAGAACAGTGGGTATTTCAAATGAGGAACAGAAATTATCGGTGAGGTCACAAACAAAATTTGTTTTACCTTGTCCAGCCATACTTGTTATCAACAAAATTTTTGCTTCAAACAAGGATATATTATCTAAAATTGCCTCTATTCTTGAAACTATACCTGAAGCAGATTGGGATACCAAGAATTTGTAAATGTACCACAAATCCTTCTTTTCCTCAGCAGGATGAAATTTGCCCCCCTCACTCCCTTTGTAATATTCACAGTAGCTTTTTAGGCCCTTGAGATGGTTCAGGTATTTTATTTTAACCTCTGCTACCGACTCCCATACTGTGGCATACTTGGCAGACGCAGCATCATAACAATAAACATACTCAACTTCTTCAAAGGCGGGAAGACCCATAGCACGTAAATACTTATTCAAATAAGAATGATCAATTCGACCGATTTCATCAAAAATCTTCCTCCCAAAAAAAACTGGATGGGCAAAAATGCGAGCTCTGTCCTTAGCAGAATTTGCCTCAACGAATATATCTGGTATATATTTCTTTGAGTTCTTCTCAACTTCAACACGAGATTTCGACATCGTCAAAAACCCATCAAGCTTATCCCTAAAAAGTTTAAAGCTATCAGACCTGTCGAATTCTCGCCTTAGCAGTGTTGCCAACCCATCTAGTAAGTCAAGATCAGCCCCAGAGGCTATGCTGAGTATGCTTGTGTAATCTATAATGTCTTTTTCTACATCAAAACCGATAGCATTGGCCGCCTCTTGCACCTCTTTAGATGAATATTTTCTCTGTTTTTCTGTGATTATTAAGATGATAAGTCGATCAAACTTTGCATCTAAGCCATGTTCCTTATACTTCATCAAAGTATTGGCTATCTTTTTCGAGTCAGAAGTGGAAGTCACTTGGAAAGACACCCTACTTGAATGGCATCCTAAGTCAATTGCGGGAAAATTAGCTTCACCAACATTCAGGTTAATCAAGTTGGGACAGTTATAAATCAAACTCAGGATAGGCAGGTAGAAGTCTTCTACGATTTTATTGATATCGTAGTGGCCACAAGCTGTATTTATCTTAACTTCAGTAACTAAGCGAACAAAATAATTTTTTATTTCTTCAAGGTACTCTTTCCTCTTCATAAGAAAAAGGTCTCCACGTTTCCAGACTATACTATAGGCTTGATGGCCTTCTACTGCCGCCAGCACAACCTATATACCTATACCTCTTCCACAAAATACCTTCTGAGGGCTAAACCGCCACCGCCGACCATTTGGAGCCTCGCAGCTCGTCGGTGTTCAGTCGGGTCTGGTGCTTTCATACAACTGGATCTGCTGAAAAGTAAAGCATGGTCGCTGTAATGAGCCTGTCTACTTCGATGGCAACAAGGTGTTTGCGTTCTTCCATCGTTTTGTCTCATGTTATGCGTGATGCGGGCAGGCTAAAGCCTCGTTTTGCTTATAGCACGATTTCAGACATGAGACAAAATGAATTATTTTGTCGCATGTCGATCTGCTAAATCCATGGAATGACCTGAGGGCCTATGAGTGAGCCTGAGGGGTGTCGCGGTAGGAATGCCGGTGCCCGGCACCCCCCGCACAGATCCCAGAGAGCGGATTTCCCGCACTGGGCTCCTCGACTCGCAAGCGTTCTTCAGGATAAGGGTGATAGACGCGACCCATGTGGGAATGTCTTTAGTCGTGATTTCCGGTTCCCGCTTTAGTTTAGTCGTGTGGGAGCCGCTTAGAGAAAGTTATCTGTGTTTCATCAACGTTCTGATCGTTACAGCCGAAATCGGAGGCTTGAAGTGAAGAGCAATGGTGCCTGCAACAATTGTAAAGTAAGCATGAAACTAGAACTATGTACCTCTATTGGAGAACCAGTGAATACCTCCATTCCTCTCAGACGCGGATACGATGATGCCGAATACTCTTTTTTTCAATGCATCGAATGCGGGTCTGTTTGGTGTCAAATCGTTGAAAGCGGCGCAGGTGGACATGGTAAGTTCTTCAAGCGTTTTACAGCAGACATGTTTTAAAAAAACATCACCAAACAGTGAACAGTCCTTGGCAAAGGTGCTTCAATAAAGACTCTTGCTATAGCTCTCGGTGACAAAATGGGTAACGACTGTTATCTGCGTAGTGTAGATAGAAGTTGGAAAAAGAATAAAACTCGCAGCGCGACGGGTTCTCATTTGCTCTCCATATCTCAGTCGTTTGGGTATTCTGCGGTGGTAAAGGCGAGCACCCGACTGGAAGCCCGGTTGACAGCGAAGCAGCCCTGAGCGACATGGTGAAAGAGATTCTGCGAACGTTAGGTCGCATCAAGGTGCAGACATGCCCCCTGGGTCCTGTTGGACATCGGGAGTAGCCGCCGGTCTTCCTGATCTCGGGATGACTTCGCCCACCAACCCTGTCTCGCCCCTTCATCTTGGACATGGTGCGGACCTTGGGGCACAAGCGGCAGGCCACCCTCAGAACGGCAAGGATGGGTCTTCCACATCTAAGGGCTAGTTTCCTTCGCTGGAATCATCGACAGAACTCCCGGAACTGCTTTTCGGTGACCAGTCGCCACTTGACCGCACCGCGATCGCTGTTGGCCTCCTTTTGCCCCTCGCACAGGTGCTTCGTTATCCCCTTGCAAAAATTCTCACCGCCTGGGAAGCAGCTCCGGGTCGCATGCGCGAAAATCTCTTTCAAATCGTCGAGGCTTGCCGTGTCGTCAATGTGTTTGATGACAAACCTTTCGAATTCCGGGTCTTTCCTCGCCAGCTTATAGAGGATGGGTGCTGGTCCCATCTGCGCCCAAGCAGCCTGCAAATTCTGTCGCTATAGCCTTCACCAATGCCGCCGTCATCGCAATCACGGTATTTCTGGTACGACTTGTAAACGCGTGGCCAACTGGATAACCGGTCGGTATCTGCCTCGGCAGCCATCGCCTTTTCGGGCGTGCAGGTATCGGAGGCTGCAAGGGCGCCGGAGGCGGAGAGCAGGATAAGTAAGGATGTCAGGAAGGGTTTGAGCATGTATCACCTATCTCACGCAATCGTGAAGTCGCTCACTCCCGGCGGGAAGAGAACCCGGTACTCCTCAAACTCCACCTCCCGCCAAGCGGCCTTCAAAAGACTCTTGCCCTTATCTTTGAGCACCTGCTGCGCCTCATCAAAGGTGGAAGCGACATCGTCAGAGATGATGAAGATGTTGGCCTCGCCGGCGCCGATGTCATGGCCATCGACCTCGGCTAACTCCTCCAAGCCTTCGGTGAGCGCATCTTCCAACTCAACAAGTTCGTCGAAAGAAATGGCATCCTCGCTGAATTGCAGAACGAGCATGTACTTCATGGAAGTCTCTCCTTGATAAACTTCTCTACGTCCTCTGTAAATGCCGCAGTATTGAAATCCCGCTTTTTCATTGAGGAGCTCTCCAGCTTTGTGAGAGAAGCAATGAGCTTTTGGCAAAAGACTCTTACTGCTGATTTTGCGGAAACAACGAAACTGTCAATTTCTTCGTCAGACAACTGGATATCGTAACAGTAGCTATTGTGAAGTTCCAAGGCGGACTGGTTGATCCTCTGGATTTTTTCTACCCGCCGGAAGCGAGGCTTTCTCTCCTTGAACCACTCTTCGTACCCAGGTTTGGACCTGATGACGATCACGCCTATGGTAAAGTGCTCTATCCCCTGCCCGTAGTGCCGTGTGCGAATAAAGTCGGACAAGCGGTTTACGAAAACGCGCACGTCAGAGGCACGTGCAAATGCCTCTTCCTCAATTTCGAACGAGACACCAAATTGGAGAGTCATTCTACCCATCCCGCGTCGTCCTCAGCAAACTGCGCGAGCAGTTCGGCTCGGCGTTTCAGCAACTCGCCAAGCGCCGGCCACTGATCGGGCGTGCCTATGTTGATCGACGGATGGGGCTCACCGCGGAGCATGCAGCCGGCAACTTCAGCCCAAGTGGAGGCGAAGGCTTGGAGCGCCTCCCGCGGGTGCCTGACCGTATCGGCGGAGATGTAGTCGGTCGGTAAGTCTCCCGAGATGACCCACCAACCGACCCATCCCGGGGTGGCCTTGCTTTCTATTGCCCAGATCCCCACATAAGGTGCCAGATGCCAGGCGGGCCACTCGCCGATCTCACCGTGGTCGACTTTCTGCTCTTTAAGGTAGGCCGCGACCGCGCTTCGCTGCTCGGCGCACCACTGCTCTTCTACTTCTGGGGTATCGAAGTTCACCAATTTTTACCTTTTGGATGCATAGACTGGTGACAAGCAGCGAATATTAAAGCTACTTTTCTCTTGTCTTTCGCCTCTGATTATACTCCTGCCATATCTGGTCGATATCGAGCGACTGCAGTGCTGAACGTATGGTAGATAACGCTTTAGGGGAATAACGCTTGAATTCGCTCTTGCCGATCTTCATCGTTTTGAAGTATTCGTCGGATTTCTGGATTTCCAGGTGTGCAATCAAGGCCAACACCTTGTTCTGGCCAATTCCAACGGCATCTGCGATGTCTTTGAGTCCGTGAGTGTAAAAACCCAACTCGTTCACCCGTCTGATAGCAAGGGGCGTTGCGCCGGGGGTCCCCTCTGGGACTATCTGAACGGCTTCCCCTTCTTTTTTCTGAATGCGGATGTTGACATCAATGCCGGTTCCTTCTGTGCTTAACTGGAGGCCGGCGACCCCTGGAAAAATCTCCTGCCATGATTTACCTGCTTTCACCTCTCTTGCAGTCTTCATAAGCTCAGATTCGCTTGGCTGCAACCTCACGCCAGCCAGCGAGGATTCGATAATGGCTAGGGCTTTGAGTTTCGCCATCGCTTCGATGTGCCGCCGAGCTCCAGGGCGAAGCAGCTCCTTTATCTCCTTAAAATCGGCTTCGATCAAGGTATGCAGATCTTTGGGTGGCTCGGTGGAGACAGGAAGAACCCGCTCGGGGAAATGGTCACGAAGGTCCTCTTTGAACTGGTCCTTGATCAGATCACGATATAGCGTGACGCCTGCCTGGCAGCACATATAGAGGTCGCGTTCAGAAACGTGAACGATATCGTGCTGGGCCGCGTCGCGAAGGCTGTTCACTATCTGGATAGTGAGGCCCTGCTCTTCGGTCATGCATTTCACCTGAGCGTCCGTGATGCACTTGCGGACACACTTTTCATGACCGATGGTCTCCTTCTGAAGCGGCTCCCGGATCTTCCCACCTTTTTCGAGGATGATGGCCTTCATCAGGAGTTCGAAAGCCCTGTCCATCAGGATGAGGACAGCTTCCTGTCTGCCGCGATCCCATGGCCGGTTAAAGTGCTCTATGGACAACAGGAGAGAATCGAGAGACTTCTCGAAAAGCATTTTCGCACGTTTCTTCATAAACTTTTTTCCTGGGCTGTAACGGGGCTATCTTTCACATCTGTTGGCATTGTTGAATTAGGGCAATATAACTGATGCGCAAGGTTAAGAAAAGGTTTTTGTACCTCATCACCTGCCGGGTGAAACAAGAGCAAAATGAGTCCTTACTGTATGTGGAGTCGAAGAGTGGGGGCACGGGATAGAGTGGGCGGACGGTGAGATCGGGATTGACGCGGATACCCTGTACCGGTTGGGAAAAGAGCAGGCCGGCCTGGCCAACCCGGCGGCTGAGTTCAACGCCTGGATGGAGCGAAACGGCCTCTCCCTCGGCGCTGCAGCCAAGGCGCTCGGCATCACCCGCCGAACAATTGTGTACAACCACGGTGGGCAAAAGCCGATTCCCATCTATATCAAGCTTGCCTGCATCGACCCTGCACCTGCAACACGCGGCCTGAAAAGTGGCATCATCTCGTTGAAGGTGTTTACCGAGGAGCGGTTCCGTAGCGCCGCGGCAAAGGGTTTTTCCTTCTATCGCCACGTTGAGCGCGAGGGGGTAACCGTATGACCGATGAAATCATGCGCTATCTCGACAAGGCCGACCACGCCCTCGTCGTGGCGCAGGATCTGATCGCACAGGGGCACGTGCTCGGCGTAAAGTAAAAGTCTCAGATGCATGGACGCCACCACCAACCTCCCCAAGGCCCCGGCGGACACTTTAGTGTCTGCCGGGGCCTTCGTTTTTGGCGAAACTGCCCGCCATGGCAGCCTGCTTTAGCAAACGATGGAATCTGAGGAATTTTGTTGGTAATATGTCACTTGTCGCCCCCATCCCCCCTCACTTCCTCTGGTCTCTGGCGCTTACCCATGAATGGCACTTGTGGCGCAGCATCCGCGAGAAAAGTATGAAGAGTGATCTACAAAATCCAGACCGGAAGCGGCTCCCCTCCCTGGTGTTGCTGTTCTGCCTCCTGTTGACGCTCCTCCTGGTTACGAATGCATCCTGCCAAACCATACTGCAGTCGTATGACGGCGACCTCGCCTCGTCTGGCTCGTTTTACCAATCCCATGAGTGGCTGGTCTGGGGAGTCATAGCCGGTTTTGCCGGCTTGATGCTGATCATCGTTTTGCTCCTCGTCAATATCAGAAAGCACCGGCACGCAGAGGCGCGGCTTGCCGAATCGGAAAACAGATTCAGAAGCCTTTCGGAGGATGCGCTCGCTGGTATTTACATCATCCAGGATTCCTTTTTCAGGTACGTGAACCCCAAAATGGCCGAGATTTTCGGTTACCAGGTTGAAGAGCTGGTAGACAAGATAGCTCCGCGTCTTCTGGTACTTGAGGAGGATTGGCCACTAGTAAGGGACAACCTGCAGAAAAGGCTGACCGATGAGCAGCGTTCCATCCATTACGAATTCCGCGGAGTGAGGAAGGACAAAGGGATCGTGTTCCTGGAAGTTTTTGGCAGCCGGACCGTCATTCAGGGGAAGCCGGCCGTGATCGGGACCTTGCTGGACATCACCGATCGAAAACGGTCGGAGGCGGAGATGCAAGCGCTCAACGCGGAGCTTGAGCAGCGAGTTGCCGAGGAGGTTGAAAAAAATCTCCAGAAGGACCGCATGCTGTTTCACAGCGCGCGCCTGGCGGCGATGGGAGAGCTTTTGAGCAATATCGCCCACCAATGGCGTCAGCCGCTCAACAACCTCGCTTTACTGATCCAGGGTACTCTGCTTGAGTGCCAGCAAGGGGAACCGAACCGTGAATCGTTGACAGTCTATGTCACCAAAGCCATGGAAAAGATCCTTTACCTGTCCAAGATCATCGATGCGTTCCAAAGCTTCTTCACCCCCGAGGGTGAGCGCGAGGAGTTCGACCCCTCCGTCATGCTAGAGAAGGCCGTAGAGCTGGTGGGGACGAGCTATGAGCAAAGCGGGATCACGCTACGGGTCGTCAACCATGGCACGGTTCCGATGAGCGGCTTCGCCCTCGAATTTTCCCAGGTGATCCTGACCATACTCAACAATGCCAAGGACGTCCTGGTTGAACGAGGTACCGCGGAACCGGTTGTCTTCGTGGAGTGTCGGTGTGAGGACGGCAGAAATGTCATTAAAATCAGGGACAATGCCGGTGGAATCCCGCTAGAGATACAGGACAAGATCTTCGACCCCTATTTCACGACCAAATTCCAATCGCAGGGGACCGGCCTTGGCCTCTATATGTCCAAGATGATCATTGAAAACATCATGGGTGGGAAGCTCCTCGTGCATAGCACACCAGAAGGAGCCGAGTTCTCCATCGAGCTTCCGGTACGAGGACAGGTAGACCAGTGAAATCGGGGCCTTGGGGCCTGGCATTAATATCCTGATAACTTTGGGAATGAATTGGTGCCTGCATCGGCTGGGAAACCCTGCAACTGCAACAAGCGGCCTGAAAGAGATGATGCATGAGGATGAGCGTGGCTACTGCGCCTTGTCCGTCAGTCTCTGACCGAAGATGTCCCACCTGTTGCCTGAAGTGAGCCGGTAATCCGTCCATTGGATGATCGCGCCGCCCTGCCCGTCACCGATGATCCGGGGCCCCATTCCGTAGCTCCCCTCAATGGAGAAGATTTGGTAACCGTTCGGTGTCCAGAGGGGCCGGCCGTCGGCCGCTACGTGCTGGGCGTAAATGGCGGGGGCGATCACGCTGGGGGAGGCGGTCAGCCGCAATCCGTCCCACACGATGATGGCACCTCCGGCATCGTCGCTTGCCACCTGTGGACCGGAGCCGTGAAAGGTGTAGACGGGGAGGCCCTCCGCTGACCACTTCGTCTTGCCGTCCTGACCCACCAACTGGGCGTAAATCCACTGCTGCCCGATGCCGAATCCCAACCTCTGGTCCTCCCAGGCCACGATCGCCCCGCCTGCGCCGTCCGTCACCATGCTCGGGGCGTACTGGGACGAAGTCGCCGTGCACAGAGCGACCCCCTGTCCCCACTGGGCATTTCCCGCCTGGTCCAATTTCTGGGCATAGATGCGGGGGGCGCCACCTTTGGCCGCGCCCACCCAGGCGACAATGACGCCGCCGGCACCGTCTGCGATTGTAGCGAACCCCTTAAGGGAACTGGCGGCGCCGGCCGGCCCGGGGACGAGGATACCATTCACCGTCCAAAGCGGCACGCCACCCGGGTCAAGCCGCTGCGCGCGGTAACCAGCGGGTTCGGGGCGGTCGTCTTGCCACACGATGATGCTCCCCCCGGCGCCATCGCTGACGATACGTGCCGAGCGTGCATTGAAGTCGCCATAGGCAACCGCTACCCCGTCTTTCTGCCAGACAGGTAACCCCTGTGCGGTCATTCTCTGGGCCCAGACTGAGCCGTGCAACCCGTCACGGGTTTCATACCATGTGATGATCGACCCGCCGACGTTGTCCGCCACGATTTGCGGTTCCTGCTTATGGTTCGCGCATGGTGGCCCAGCCAGCCAGCACGCGGTACAGACCGCAGCACCGTCCTTTTCCCACAGGGCGATTCCCGAGCTGTCGACACGTTGCGCAAAAATGTCTCCCTGGCGGTTGCGCTCATCTTTCCAGGTGACGACCGCCCCCCCTGCGCCATCGGGAATGGCGACCAGGTCTGACTGCGATGCCTGGTCCCCGTAAACATCCAGCGCCGCTGCCATAACATTGCCGTCCGTCTGCCACAGGGCAGAGCCGCCTGCGCCGATGCGCTGGGCGTAGAGGTCGGGAACATTGACGCTGCTGCGATCGTCGTCCCAAAGGAAAATAGCTCCGCCGGCGCCGTCCCCTACAGCCATCGAGCGCATCTGGTTCCCGGCAGCAGTGACCACCGGAGTCCCGCTGTCACCCCACAGTGCCGCTGGCCGGGTCTCCCCCCGAAAAGGCGCCACATCGACGGTGAGGGTCGCCGACCTCATGACTCCCCCTCCATCCCCTCGAATGATCACGGTAAAGGGGCGCACCGGAGTGCCAGACGAGGCGGAGACCAAAAGTGCCACGGTTTGCTCGACACCATACGAGTAGCTGAAGACCTCTCTGGGCGAGACCACGCAGGCCGCAGCAGGGGGACACCCTTCCACCGTCAGTGCCACCGGGAAAGTTGCTGCGCTCTTCACGTCAACCTCGACAAGCGTCTGGTTGGCTGACTCTTCCCGGCCGGCGGTAAATCGCGCGGCCAACGGGGTGATCGCATAATCAAAGGATGCGGATCCATACGAGGTGAGAAATTGCCAGGCGTGACCGGTAGTGGTGGCGTTGCCTGCCAGGTCTTTCACCCCCGGGGCCAGAGCCACGCGGTAGCTGGTGGAGCCTTTCAGGGGAGACGACGGAGTGAAAGAGAGGGTGCGTCCAGAGGTGCTCAGGGTGCCGGGGATGCTGTGGTTTTCGCTGTCTTTCAAGGTTATTGTGCCCGCCGTGGTCGAGGCGGCGCTGATCGGTTCATCGAAGGTGACCGAGACGGTACAGTTGACTGGAATCCCGTTGGGGAGTGATCCCGGAGAGACCGAAACGACAGCCGGCGACGTGGCGTCGCGTGAGATCGCCAGGGCCCGCACCCGGAGGGTGCCGGCGCCGATCCTCAGGTCCCCCCGGATCACGCTTCGGCCGGAGATGCCGCCGAAGCCGCTGTCGTAGCCGCCAGTCAACTGGACCTGGAGGTCGCGGTTGAAGATCACATGCTCGTTGAAGACGATTTTCTGGGCCTGAATGAGGTCTCCCTGCCCGGTTCCATCGATAGCTGCCTGCAGCGTCGGGTAATAGACAGGGATCTCGCCTGGGATGCGCACAGTGGAATCTGCCGCTACAGACAGTGAGCAACTGATGGCAAAGGTGCAAGCAGTCACCAGTGCAGAAAGACATCTAAGAGACGTTTTTGGGCCACTGTCAATGCCACTCATAGCTACCGCCTTGCAGCTTTTCTCTTTTAAGAAGGTATTGGCTCACTGTAACATAGATACACAGATTGTACATTAACTCCAGGACATGACTGTGAGGATGAGGGGCCTGTTCCGAACGGACATGAAGAAAGGGAAGGGGAGTCTAGCTGTTACTGCAAGGTGCTCCTACGGCTTCGGAAAGCTCTCGCCCCCTATGTAGACTCGCTCCAGGCCACCTTTTTCCAATAGCGCCGCGTGCAGCCGGTCGATGTGGCAGGATGAGCAGCCGGAGAGGACCTGGAAGTCGGCTCTTTTGCCGGGCTCAAAGGTACCGGCGCTCGCCTCGATGCCGAGTGCGCGGGCGCCGCCCAAAGTCGCCATGAAGATCAGCTCCTCGGCGCTGAAGGTGTCGGGGGCTGTCTCCTTCAGGTAGCGGATCTCGTCCCACAGCGAAAGTGAGTCGTTGCTCGCCAGTGAATCGGTGCCTAGCGCAAGCGGTATCCCGGCTGTCTTCAGCAGATGGTGCGGCGCGCAGCCGACGAAGAGACGCTGGTTGCTGCGCGGACAAAGGACGACGCTGACGCCGCGCTCTTTGAGTATCGCTACGTCGGCCGGGGTGACGTGAACGGCGTGGATCGCCAGGGTGGCGCCATCCAGAACGCCGAGTTGGTCCAGATAGCGGGTGGAGGTGGTGCGCATGGGATGGGGCAGATACTGCTCCCAATGCGCCATGGGATAGAGTATCTCGGCGATGGCTCCCGTGGTGTCGTGCATGAAGGCCGCTTCTTCTACGGTCTCGGAGAGGTGCACCGCCTTCGGGATACCGAGCCTGTGGGAAAGTTCCTGCACTCCTTTGAAAAGCTGGGCCGAGACGGTGTGGGGGGTGTGGGGGGAGATGCCGGGCTGAAACTGGTCTTTGATCCCCGGCAGGGTCTGCTCGATCTTTCGCAGCAGCGTGTCACACTGCATCGGGTCGTGCCCGATCGCCTCCAGAAAGAGCCTGCCCGATAACGGGGACGCGGTCAGAAACGGAGCCACGGAGAAATCGGACAGGATGTCGCCTACCGCCGTGGTGCCGGACTCGATGCACATGCGCACCCCTTCCCGGACCGAGTGCTCCAGCTCTCCCGGGTGCAGCGCGCGCTTGATCTTCACCACCTGCTGGATCCACTGCACGTAGGTCTTGGGGAGATAATCCAGCTCCCTGCTCACCTTCCAGGCCGGGAAATGGGTGAGTTCCAGATGGGTGTGGGCGTTGACCAGGCCGGGGACGATGACGCAGCCGGGGAAATCGGTGACCGGGGCGTTGGTCGCGGCGCGCAGTCCCGCGACGGTGCCGACCGCGGTGATGAGGCCGTTTTCCACTGCGATGGCTCCGCCGGCTATCGGTGGAGACGAGATGGGCAGCAGGTATGTGGCGGCGTAGATCTGCATGGCTTCTCCCTATTGGGATAGTATAACTACTGGCAACTGGCTCTGGCAAGGAAATGACAGTCTCGAACTCTCCTCTGCCAGTTGCTCCTCAAGAACAAAGAGAGGGATGAGGGTCTTCCCCCATCCCTGCTGATTGCCTTTTATCTTACCACGCGCCGCTAGTTCTTCCAGTGCACGCTTTTCAGGGTGGCCTGGCCGGCTACTTCCTTGCGGGTGTCGAGCATCCTGTTCCTGTCGTCCACGAAGACCAGCTTGGGCTCGTAGGCCAGCGCTTCGGCGTTGGGCATGTTCACGAAGCTTGCGATGATCACCAGGTCCTGGGGGGCCACCAGACGGGCCGCCGCGCCGTTGATGCAGATCACGCCGGAACCGGGCTCGCCTTCGATGGCGTAGGTCTCGAAACGGTTGCCGTTGGTCACGTTCCAGATGCAGACGGCCTCGTAGGCGATGATGTCGGATGCCTCCATCAACTCCCTGTCTATGGTGATGCTTCCCTCGTAGTGCAGGTCGGCACCGGTGACGGTCGCCCTGTGAATCTTGCTTTTCAGCATTTTCCTATCCATAGCGTCATTCCTCCCCAAGGATGCAGTTGTCAATCAGTCTTACCCCACCCACCCGCACAGCCAGTGCGAGCAGCGTTCTTTCATCAGCTTTTTCCAGCGCAAGCAGGCTGTCCGGATCCCTGAACTCCAGGTAATCGAGCTCCGAACCGCTCTCTCCCTCGATCACCGCCAGCGCCTGGTCGCGCAGCGCAGCTACGCTACGCTCGCCTTCTTGGAACGCCTGCCGCGCCGCGGCGATCGATCGGGCCAGGCAGAGCGCCTTCTCCCGCGCTGCGGCGCCGAGCTTCGCGTTGCGCGAGCTCATGGCCAACCCGTCCGCCTCGCGCACGATCGGCATGCCCACGATCTCCAGGTCCATGTTGAGGTCGAGCACCATGCGCCTGATCACGGCCAGTTGCTGGAAATCCTTCTTACCGAAGATGGCTACCTTGGGCGCCACGATGTTGAAGAGTTTGGCGACCACGGTGGTCACGCCGCGGAAATGGCCGGGGCGGCTGGCGCCGCAAAGATGGTCGGTGAGCCCCTCGACGTTGACGTAGGTCTGGTACCCCTCGGGGTACATGTCCGCCGCCTTCGGGGCGAAAATCACATCCCCCCCCGCCTCGGCCGCCACCCGCTGGTCCCGTTCCAGGTCGCGCGGGTAGCTGTCCAGGTCCTCGTTCACCCCGAACTGGGTAGGATTGACGAAGATGCTGACCACGACGATGCCGGCGCGCTTGCGGGCCTCGACCATCAGGGAGGCGTGT